>OGGR01000770.1_pt1 | contig 16670 bp, 10 predicted proteins | sample 1571321 | NCBI WGS metagenome assembly OGGR01 (sample SAMEA2582048, study PRJEB24529) | metagenome | biome: Human gut stool | place: China | collected 2011 | reverse complement strand
ATGGTAGTGTGGGGTCTCCCCATGCGAGAGTAGGGAACTGCCAGGCATCAAATTAGAAAAACCCCGGTCCATAAGGCCGGGGTTTTTTGCATATCAATTATTTGCATGATGAAGGGAATCTCATGTCAGTTCTGTATATCCAAATTCGTCGTAATCAAATTACTGTTCGCGATCTTGAAAGCAAACGTGAAGTGTCAGGAGACGCTGCCTTCAGTAACCAGCGCCTGTTAATCGCCAATTTCTTTGTTGCAGAAAAAGTTCTGCAAGATCTTGTTCTGCAACTCCACCCACGTTCAACCTGGCATTCTTTTTTGCCAGCAAAACGTATGGATATTGTTGTGAGCGCGCTGGAAATGAATGAGGGCGGTTTGTCACAGGTTGAGGAACGCATTCTCCATGAAGTGGTCGCTGGGGCAACGTTAATGAAATATCGCCAGTTCCACATCCATGCGCAATCAGCGGTACTCAGTGATAGTGCGGTCATGGCAATGCTTAAGCAGAAATAATCGTGTCACCATTGGTGGGTACTAAACCTGAAGTTCAGCCCACCGGGATGAGAAAAAATCGCCTACGCCCCCACATACGCCAGATTCAGCAACGGATACGGTTTCCCCAAATCGTCCACCTCAGAGCGTCCCGTAACCTTAAAACCCACCTTCTTATAGAACCCAACCGCCTGCTCATTTTGCTCATTAACGTTGGTTGTCAGTTCCGGTGCCATCGAGAGCGCATGCTCCACCAGCACCCGACCTACGCCGCAGCCGCGCACATCAGGATCGATAAATAGCGCATCCATATGCTGCCCACTTAGCAACATAAATCCAACCGGCTGATCCCGCTCATTAACCGCGACCCACAACGGCGCTTCCGGCAGGAAGGAACGAACTAGGTCCTCCAGCTCGGTCCGATACTCTGCTGATAGAAAATCGTGAGTGGCATCGACAGAACGACACCAAATCGCAACGAGTTCCTCCCCTTCCTCATGCCGTGAGCGGCGAATACTAATAACCATTTTCTCTCCTTTTAGTCATTCTTATATTCTAACGTAGTCTTTTCCTTGAAACTTTCTCACCTTCAACATGCAGGCTCGACATTGGCAAATTTTCTGGTTATCTTCAGCTATCTAGATGTCTAAACGTATAAGCGTATGTAGTGAGGTAATCAGGTTATGCCGATTCGTGTGCCGGACGAGCTACCCGCCGTCAATTTCTTGCGTGAAGAAAACGTCTTTGTGATGACAACTTCTCGTGCGTCTGGTCAGGAAATTCGTCCACTTAAGGTTCTGATCCTTAACCTGATGCCGAAGAAGATTGAAACTGAAAATCAGTTTCTGCGCCTGCTTTCAAACTCACCTTTGCAGGTCGATATTCAGCTGTTGCGCATCGATTCCCGTGAATCGCGCAACACGCCCGCAGAGCATCTGAACAACTTCTACTGTAACTTTGAAAATATTCAGGAACAGAACTTTGACGGTCTGATTGTAACCGGTGCGCCGCTGGGCCTGGTGGAGTTTAATGATGTCGCTTACTGGCCGCAGATCAAACAGGTGCTGGAGTGGTCGAAAGATCACGTCACCTCGACGCTGTTTGTCTGCTGGGCGGTACAGGCCGCGCTCAATATCCTCTACGGCATTCCTAAGCAAACTCGCACCGACAAACTCTCTGGCGTTTACGAGCATCATATTCTCCATCCTCATGCGCTTCTGACGCGTGGCTTTGATGATTCATTCCTGGCACCACATTCGCGCTATGCTGACTTTCCGGCAGCGTTGATTCGTGATTACACCGATCTGGAAATTCTGGCAGAGACGGAAGAAGGGGATGCATATCTGTTTGCCAGCAAAGATAAGCGCATTGCCTTTGTGACGGGCCATCCCGAATATGATGCGCAAACGCTGGCGCAGGAATATTTCCGCGATGTGGAAGCCGGACTAGACCCGGATGTACCGTATAACTATTTCCCGCACAACGATCCGCAAAACAAACCGCGAGCGAGCTGGCGTAGTCACGGTAATTTGCTGTTTACCAACTGGCTCAACTATTACGTCTATCAGATCACGCCATACGATCTACGGCACATGAATCCAACGCTGGATTAATCTTCTGTGATAGTCGATCGTTAAGCGATTCAGCACCTTACCTCAGGCACCTTCGAGTGCCTTTTTTATTTCCGAAACGCACCTCAGGAGGTGAATAAATTTTATTCACATTGTTATCAATAAGTTATCAAGTATTTTTAATTAAAATGGAAATTATTTTTGATTTTGCATTTTAAATGAGTAGTCTTAGTTGTGCTGAACGAAAAGCGCACAACGATCCTTCGTTCACAGTGGGGAAGTTTTCGGATCCATGACGAGGAGCTGCACGATGACTGAACAGGCAACAACAACCGATGAACTGGCTTTCATAAGGCCGTATGGCGAGCAGGAGAAGCAAATTCTTACTGCCGAAGCGGTAGAATTTCTGACTGAGCTGGTGACGCATTTTACGCCACAACGCAATAAACTTCTGGCAGCGCGCATTCAGCAGCAGCAAGATATTGATAACGGAACGTTGCCTGATTTTATTTCGGAAACAGCTTCCATTCGCGATACGGACTGGAAAATTCGTGGTATTCCCGCGGACTTACAAGATCGTCGAGTCGAGATAACTGGCCCGGTTGAGCGCAAGATGGTGATCAACGCACTGAACGCCAATGTGAAAGTCTTTATGGCCGATTTCGAAGATTCACTGGCACCAGACTGGAACAAAGTGATCGACGGGCAAATTAACCTGCGCGATGCGGTTAACGGCACCATCAGCTATACCAATGAAGCAGGCAAAATTTATCAGCTCAAGCCCAATCCAGCGGTTTTGATTTGTCGGGTACGCGGTCTGCACTTGCCGGAAAAACATGTCACCTGGCGTGGTGAGGCAATCCCCGGCAGCCTGTTTGATTTTGCGCTCTATTTCTTCCACAACTATCAGGCACTGTTGGCAAAGGGCAGTGGTCCCTATTTCTATCTGCCGAAAACCCAGTCCTGGCAGGAAGCGGCCTGGTGGAGCGAAGTCTTCAGCTATGCAGAAGATCGCTTTAATCTGCCGCGCGGCACCATCAAGGCGACGTTGCTGATTGAAACGCTGCCCGCCGTGTTCCAGATGGATGAAATCCTTCACGCGCTGCGTGACCATATTGTTGGTCTGAACTGCGGTCGTTGGGATTACATCTTCAGCTATATCAAAACGTTGAAAAACTATCCCGATCGCGTCCTGCCAGACAGACAGGCAGTGACGATGGATAAACCATTCCTGAATGCTTACTCACGCCTGTTGATTAAAACCTGCCATAAACGCGGTGCTTTTGCGATGGGCGGCATGGCAGCGTTTATTCCGAGCAAAGATGAAGAGCGCAATAACCAGGTGCTCAACAAAGTAAAAGCGGATAAAGCGCTGGAAGCCAATAACGGTCACGATGGCACATGGATTGCTCACCCAGGCCTTGCGGATACGGCAATGGCGGTATTCAACGACATTCTCGGCTCCCGTAAAAATCAGCTTGAAGTGATGCGCGAACAAGACGCGCCGATTACTGCCGATCAGCTGCTGGCACCTTGTGATGGTGAACGCACCGAAGAAGGTATGCGCGCCAACATTCGCGTGGCAGTGCAGTACATCGAAGCATGGATCTCCGGCAACGGCTGCGTGCCGATTTATGGCCTGATGGAAGATGCGGCGACGGCTGAAATTTCCCGTACCTCAATCTGGCAGTGGATCCATCATCAAAAAACGTTGAGCAATGGCAAACCGGTGACCAAAGCCTTGTTCCGCCAGATGCTGGGTGAAGAGATGAAAGTCATTGCCAGCGAACTGGGCGAAGAACGTTTCTCCCAGGGGCGTTTTGACGATGCCGCACGCTTGATGGAACAGATCACCACTTCCGATGAGTTAATTGATTTCCTGACCCTGCCAGGCTACCGCCTGTTAGCGTAAACCACCACATAACTATGGAGCATCTGCACATGAAAACCCGTACACAACAAATTGAAGAATTACAGAAAGAGTGGACTCAATCGCGTTGGGAAGGCATTACTCGCCCATACAGCGCGGAAGATGTGGTGAAATTACGCGGTTCAGTCAATCCTGAATGCACCCTGGCGCAACTGGGCGCGGCGAAAATGTGGCGTCTGCTGCATGGCGAGTCGAAAAAAGGCTACATCAACAGCCTCGGTGCACTGACTGGCGGTCAGGCGCTGCAACAGGCGAAAGCGGGTATTGAAGCAGTCTATCTGTCGGGATGGCAGGTAGCGGCGGATGCTAACCTGGCGGCCAGCATGTATCCGGATCAGTCGCTCTATCCGGCAAACTCGGTGCCAGCTGTGGTGGAGCGGATCAACAACACCTTCCGTCGTGCCGATCAGATCCAATGGTCCGCAGGCATTGAGCCGGGCGATCCGCGCTATGTCGATTACTTCCTGCCGATCGTTGCCGATGCGGAAGCCGGTTTTGGCGGTGTCCTGAATGCCTTTGAACTGATGAAAGCGATGATTGAAGCCGGTGCAGCGGCAGTTCACTTCGAAGATCAGCTGGCGTCAGTGAAGAAATGCGGTCACATGGGCGGCAAAGTTTTGGTGCCAACTCAGGAAGCTATTCAGAAACTGGTCGCGGCGCGTCTTGCAGCTGACGTGACGGGCGTTCCAACCCTGCTGGTTGCTCGTACCGATGCCGATGCGGCGGATCTGATTACCTCCGATTGCGACCCGTATGACAGTGAATTTATTACTGGCGAGCGTACCAGTGAAGGCTTCTTCCGTACTCATGCGGGCATTGAGCAAGCGATCAGCCGTGGCCTGGCGTATGCGCCATATGCTGACCTGGTCTGGTGTGAAACCTCCACGCCGGATCTGGAACTGGCGCGTCGCTTTGCACAAGCTATCCACGCGAAATATCCGGGCAAACTGCTGGCTTATAACTGCTCGCCGTCGTTCAACTGGCAGAAAAACCTCGACGACAAAACTATTGCCAGCTTCCAGCAGCAGCTGTCGGATATGGGCTACAAGTTCCAGTTCATCACCCTGGCAGGTATCCACAGCATGTGGTTCAACATGTTTGACCTGGCAAACGCCTATGCCCAGGGCGAGGGTATGAAGCACTACGTTGAGAAAGTGCAGCAGCCGGAATTTGCCGCCGCGAAAGATGGCTATACCTTCGTATCTCACCAGCAGGAAGTGGGTACAGGTTACTTCGATAAAGTGACGACTATTATTCAGGGCGGCACGTCTTCAGTCACCGCGCTGACCGGCTCCACTGAAGAATCGCAGTTCTAAGCAACAACAACCGTTGCTGACTGTAGGCCGGATAAGGCGTTCACGCCGCATCCGGCAATCGGTGCACGATGCCTGATGCGACGCTTGCGCGTCTTATCATGCCTACAACCGTTGCCGAACGTAGGCTGGATAAGGCGTTCACGCCGCATCCGGCAATTCTCTGCTCCTGATGAGGGCGCTAAATGCCGCGTGGCCTGGAATTACTGATTGCACAAACCATTTTGCAAGGCTTCGACGCTCAGTATGGTCGATTCCTCGAAGTGACTTCCGGGGCGCAGCAGCGTTTCGAACAGGCCGACTGGCATGCTGTCCAGCAGGCGATGAAAAACCGTATCCATCTTTACGATCATCACGTTGGTCTGGTCGTGGAGCAACTGCGCTGCATTACTAACGGCCAAAGTACGGACGCGGCATTTTTACTGCACGTTAAAGAGCATTACACGCGGCTGTTGCCGGATTACCCGCGCTTCGAGATTGCGGAGAGCTTTTTTAACTCCGTGTACTGTCGGTTATTTGACCACCGCTCGCTTACTCCCGAGCGGCTTTTTATCTTTAGCTCCCAGCCAGAGCGCCGCTTTCGTACCATTCCCCGCCCGCTGGCGAAAGACTTTCACCCCGATCACGGCTGGGAATCTCTGCTGATGCGCGTTATCAGCGACCTGCCGCTGCGCCTGTGCTGGCAGAATAAAAGCCGTGATATCAATTACATTATTCGCCATCTGACGGAAACGCTGGGGACAGACAACCTCGCGGAAAGTCATTTACAGGTGGCGAACGAACTGTTTTACCGCAATAAAGCCGCCTGGCTGGTAGGCAAACTGATCACGCCTTCCGGCACATTGCCATTTTTGCTGCCGATCCACCAGACGGACGACGGCGAGTTATTTATTGATACCTGCCTGACGACGACCGCCGAAGCGAGCATTGTTTTTGGCTTTGCGCGTTCTTATTTTATGGTTTATGCACCGCTGCCCGCAGCGCTGGTCGAGTGGCTACGGGAAATTCTGCCAGGTAAAACCACTGCTGAATTGTATATGGCTATCGGCTGCCAGAAGCACGCCAAAACCGAAAGCTACCGCGAATATCTCGTTTATCTACAGGGCTGTAATGAGCAGTTCATTGAAGCGCCGGGTATTCGTGGAATGGTGATGTTGGTATTTACGCTGCCGGGCTTTGATCGGGTATTCAAAGTCATCAAAGACAAGTTCGCGCCGCAGAAAGAGATGTCTGCCGCTCACGTTCGTGCCTGCTATCAACTGGTGAAAGAGCACGACCGTGTGGGCCGAATGGCGGACACCCAGGAGTTTGAAAACTTTGTGCTGGAGAAGCGGCATATTTCCCCGGCATTAATGGAATTACTGCTCCAGGAAGCAGCGGAAAAAATCACCGATCTTGGTGAGCAGATTGTAATTCGCCATCTCTATATCGAGCGGCGGATGGTGCCGCTCAATATCTGGCTGGAACAAGTGGAAGGTCAGCAGTTGCGCGACGCCATTGAAGAATACGGTAACGCTATTCGCCAGCTTGCCGCTGCTAACATTTTTCCTGGCGACATGCTGTTTAAAAACTTCGGTGTCACCCGTCACGGGCGTGTGGTTTTTTATGATTACGATGAAATTTGCTACATGACGGAAGTGAATTTCCGCGACATCCCGCCGCCGCGCTATCCGGAAGACGAACTTGCCAGCGAACCGTGGTACAGCGTCTCGCCGGGCGATGTTTTCCCGGAAGAGTTTCGCCACTGGCTATGCGCCGACCCGCGTATTGGTCCGCTGTTTGAAGAGATGCACGCCGACCTGTTCCGCGCTGATTACTGGCGCGCACTACAAAACCGCATACGTGAAGGGCATGTGGAAGATGTTTATGCGTATCGGCGCAGGCAAAGATTTAGCGTACGGTATGGGGAGATGCTTTTTTGAGTAAAGCTTCCATATAATTTTTCTCCGCAATGTATCGAGGGTTATCCGTAAAGCCAAAGCTTTCAGCCATCTTATTTAATGTATTAAGGATTAATTCAGCAATAACCCGGTGACCCAATTCAAAAGCCAACTCAAAGGCAGAGTATTTTTGTGGGGCTTTGTGTTGCCAAAAATCCATAATATCTTCAGCGGTAAATCCAAACAGGCGTGCATGGTTAGATAAAGCAAGATAAACCGTCTCTACAACATTTTGTTGTTTATGCTGTATCGCTGAAAACAAACCGGGATATTCATTAGAATTATTTGCCAGGAGGAGGGGCTTCATATTTTTTTTATCGAATTTAAACGTATTAAACAGAGTGGGTAATGCGTTAAAAATAGTATTAATAACGTTCATATGTCCACTATTATAGGCAGTCAACATTTCTGTTCTATGTAGTTCTGGCATTTTCTGGAGCTGAATCATCAGTTGCGTAAGTTGGTGATTCTGACCAATTGCCATTAGCAAATTCATCGTTGCTGGTGATAATGGAGGGGTTATTTCATCCACAGATCCTTTTAACATCAATAGCTGTTCTTTCGGAAGTGCTGGAATTATTGCAACAGATTGGTTAATAATATGATCATTTGACCATTTCAGGAGGCTATAATCTACATTCATAAAATCCATCAGAGAATAGTGTTTAATATTCTCTTTGCTTTCGCTCATAATTCTTATTTTATCGTTAGTTACATTAGGATCATAAACCGAAACCACGTAATGGGTACATCCTTCAGTTGTGTTCTTTATTCTTAGCCGGACCGTCAAAGCATGGTTATCTACCAATAATATGGCAGCCATAACACTGATGTCATTTGATTCCATCTTGTCAAAATATGCCTTCATAACTAGCCCGAAATCACCGCATGCAGCAACGCAACGCCCCTCAGGACGGCTGGAAATCAACGCCAAAGTCTGGTTTTTGCATTTTTTGTTGAAGTGAGTGAGAAATTTTTCAGCTGAAGAGTAATCATCTTGATGGGGTTTGTAATTAACATTCTGATAAATATCATTAATATATTGTGCAGCAATGTGTCGGCATACTATACGGTTTTGGGGTCGCCCCGGGAAATAACATTGACCATTAAGTTTAATTCTTGGGAATTCTTTTTCTTTTCTATCTGATTTTAGGTTTAATTCTTGTTTATCAAGAGTGTCTGAGCGTTGAGGTAAAATTTCCATTAGGTATTCTTCAAATATTGGAGCAATGGTTTGAGTAAGTGTCGTGTTTTCGTTTTTATTAATTATCGTAATTTCTTTCTTATCAGCTTGTAAGACGGACGTGGAAAATTTAATGACAAAATCCTTGTTACTAAAGATATGACGACCATTTTGTCTACAGTTCTCTGAGAAGCTTTTTAATAGAGGCGTCGCCAGCTCCTTGCCAGAAAATTTATCCTCGAGTTCTTTATAAAACAATTCACTCAGGGTTTGGTGTTCATTTGTCTGGGCTGTATTATTAATATTTGCAGAGAAAGAACTACGAGGAATACGAGTAATCATTTAAATATCTCATTGTTTATTGATGTCTTGAATTTTAACTATCAGAGCAGTGAAAAAATTTAATATGATTACAAGTAAAGAAATATCATAAATCGCTCAATCTCATAATGAAACCGTAAAAGTTTCGGCGGAATGAGATCTTGCGATTTTGTTAATAATTAAAGTGGTTTGATGTTTAAAAATAATGCCGAGTTAATAAAAGTGTGTGAAGTGTATGACATTAAGTTATTCTGGCGTCAATACGATTAACAGACACCCTTATTCTATTGCCACTCAGGTATGATGGGCAGAATATTGCCTCTGCCCGCCAGAAAAAGTCAGCGCATTCCACCGTACGCCAGCGTCACTTCCTTCGCCGCTTTAATCACCATTGCGCCAAACTCGGTCACGCGGTCATCGGTAATACGTGAAATCGGTCCGGAAATAGAAATTGCGGCAAACGGTTCACGGTGCTCATCGAAAATACACGCTGCAAGGCAACGTAGCCCCAGCGCATGTTCCTCATCGTCAAATGAATAACCCCGTTTGCGCGTTTGGGCGAGATCTTCTTTTAAATGCACAGGAGACACCAGCGTTGCGTGGGTATAGGCATGTAACCCTTTGCGGTGCAGCAGCTTCGTCACCTGTTCTTCGCTCAGTTGGGCTAAAAAGGCTTTACCTGCACCGGAAGCGTGCATCGGCAATTTACCGCCGATAGGCGCGGACATTCGCATCAGATGCGTACACTGTACCTGGTCGATAATAATCGCTTCGTGATCGCTTTGATCAAGCACCGCCATATTGACCGTTTCGCCAGACTCTTCCATTAGATTGCGCAGGATAGGGTGAACAATTGCTAACAAATTACGACTCTGGAGAAAGCTGCTGCCGACCATAAAGGCATGTGCGCCGATTGCCCAGTGTCCCAGTTCGCCAACCTGACGCACGAAACCCTGCTGTTGCATTGTGGTTAGCAGGCGGTGGGTCGTGGAATTGGGTAACCCGGCTTGTTGCGCCAGTTCCGTGAGTGCCACACTGCCATTGGATTCGGCAATCCACTCCAGTAATTTCAGGCCACGCGTTAAAGACTGAACCTGTCCAGTCGCTGGTGCGGTGGCAACGGCGGGTTTTCTGCCGCGTTTCGCGGGAATGGGTGCGACCATGACAGTCTCCTTTTTCTGTATCGTGGAAATCATTTTCATTTTTATTGTTGGCTAATGCAATAGTTGTTGAACTGATCCGATGAGTTAATGTTGAACAAATCTCATGTTGCGTGGTGGTCGCTTTTACCACAGATGCGTTTATGCCAGTATGGTTTGTTGAATTTTTATTAAATCTGGGTTGAGCGTGTCGGGAGCAAGTGTGAGCAGCAAAGTGGAACAACTGCGTGCGCAGTTAAATGAACGTATTCTGGTGCTGGACGGCGGTATGGGCACCATGATCCAGAGTTATCGACTGAACGAAGCCGATTTTCGTGGTGAACGCTTTGCCGACTGGCCATGCGATCTCAAAGGCAACAACGACCTGCTGGTGCTCAGCAAACCGGAAGTGATCGCCGCTATCCACAACGCCTACTTTGAAGCGGGCGCGGATATCATCGAAACCAACACCTTCAACTCCACGACCATTGCGATGGCGGATTACCAGATGGAATCCCTGTCGGCGGAAATCAACTTTGCGGCGGCGAAACTGGCGCGCGCCTGTGCTGACGAGTGGACCGCGCGCACGCCGGAGAAACCGCGCTACGTTGCCGGTGTTCTCGGCCCAACCAACCGCACGGCGTCTATTTCTCCGGACGTCAACGATCCGGCATTCCGCAACATCACTTTTGACCAGCTGGTGGCGGCCTATCGCGAATCCACCAAAGCGCTGGTGGAAGGTGGTGCGGATCTGATCCTGATTGAAACCGTTTTCGACACCCTTAACGCCAAAGCGGCGGTTTTTGCGGTGAAAACGGAGTTTGAAGCGCTGGGCGTTGAGCTGCCGATTATGATCTCCGGCACCATCACCGACGCCTCCGGGCGCACGCTCTCCGGGCAGACCACCGAAGCATTTTACAACTCATTGCGCCACGCCGAAGCGCTAACCTTTGGCCTGAACTGTGCGCTGGGGCCCGATGAACTGCGCCAGTACGTGCAGGAGCTGTCACGGATTGCGGAATGCTACGTCACCGCCCACCCGAACGCCGGGCTGCCTAACGCCTTTGGTGAATACGATCTCGACGCCGACACGATGGCAAAACAGATACGTGAATGGGCGCAAGCGGGCTTTCTCAATATCGTCGGTGGTTGCTGCGGGACCACGCCGCAACATATTGCAGCGATGAGTCGTGCAGTAGAAGGATTAGCGCCGCGCAAACTGCCGGAAATTCCCGTAGCCTGCCGTTTGTCTGGCCTGGAGCCGCTGAACATTGGCGACGATAGCCTGTTTGTGAACGTGGGTGAACGCACCAACGTCACCGGCTCTGCTAAGTTCAAGCGCCTGATCAAAGAAGAGAAATACAGCGAGGCGCTGGATGTCGCGCGTCAACAGGTGGAAAACGGCGCGCAGATTATCGATATCAATATGGATGAAGGGATGCTCGACGCCGAAGCGGCGATGGTGCGTTTTCTCAATCTGATTGCCGGTGAACCGGATATCGCTCGCGTGCCGATTATGATCGACTCTTCAAAATGGGATGTCATTGAAAAAGGTCTGAAGTGTATCCAGGGCAAAGGCATTGTTAACTCTATCTCGATGAAAGAGGGCGTCGACGCCTTTATCCATCACGCGAAGCTCTTGCGTCGTTACGGTGCGGCAGTGGTGGTAATGGCCTTTGACGAACAGGGACAGGCCGATACCCGCGCACGGAAAATCGAGATTTGCCGTCGGGCGTACAAAATCCTCACCGAAGAGGTTGGCTTCCCGCCAGAAGATATCATCTTCGACCCGAACATCTTCGCGGTCGCCACCGGCATTGAAGAGCACAACAACTATGCGCAGGACTTTATCGGCGCCTGCGAAGACATCAAACGCGAACTGCCGCACGCGCTGATTTCCGGCGGCGTATCTAACGTTTCTTTCTCATTCCGTGGCAACGATCCGGTGCGCGAAGCCATTCACGCAGTGTTCCTCTACTACGCTATTCGCAATGGCATGGATATGGGGATCGTCAATGCCGGGCAGCTGGCGATTTACGACGACCTGCCCGCTGAACTGCGCGACGCGGTGGAAGATGTGATTCTTAATCGTCGCGATGATGGCACTGAGCGTTTACTGGAGCTTGCCGAGAAATATCGCGGCAGCAAAACCGACGACACCGCTAACGCCCAGCAGGCGGAGTGGCGCTCGTGGGAAGTGAATAAACGTCTGGAATACTCGCTGGTCAAAGGCATTACTGAGTTTATCGAGCAGGATACCGAAGAAGCCCGCCAGCAGGCTACGCGCCCGATTGAAGTGATTGAAGGCCCGTTGATGGACGGCATGAACGTGGTCGGCGATCTGTTTGGCGAAGGCAAAATGTTCCTGCCACAGGTGGTCAAATCGGCGCGCGTCATGAAACAGGCGGTGGCCTACCTCGAACCGTTTATTGAAGCCAGCAAAGAGCAGGGCAAAACCAACGGCAAGATGGTGATCGCCACCGTGAAGGGCGACGTCCACGACATCGGTAAAAATATCGTTGGTGTGGTGCTGCAATGTAACAACTACGAAATTGTCGATCTCGGCGTTATGGTGCCTGCGGAAAAAATTCTCCGTACCGCTAAAGAAGTGAATGCTGATCTGATTGGCCTTTCGGGGCTTATCACGCCGTCGCTGGACGAGATGGTTAACGTGGCGAAAGAGATGGAGCGTCAGGGCTTCACTATTCCGCTATTGATTGGCGGCGCGACGACCTCAAAAGCGCACACGGCGGTGAAAATCGAGCAGAACTACAGCGGCCCGACGGTGTATGTGCAGAATGCCTCGCGTACCGTTGGTGTGGTGGCGGCGCTGCTTTCCGATACCCAGCGTGATGATTTTGTCGCTCGTACCCGCAAGGAGTACGAAACCGTACGTATTCAGCACGGGCGCAAGAAACCGCGCACACCACCGGTCACGCTGGAAGCGGCGCGCGATAACGATTTCGCTTTTGACTGGCAGGCTTACACGCCGCCGGTGGCGCACCGTCTCGGCGTGCAGGAAGTCGAAGCCAGCATCGAAACGCTGCGTAATTACATCGACTGGACACCGTTCTTTATGACCTGGTCGCTGGCCGGGAAGTATCCGCGCATTCTGGAAGATGAAGTGGTGGGCGTTGAGGCGCAGCGGCTGTTTAAAGACGCCAACGACATGCTGGATAAATTAAGCGCCGAGAAAACGCTGAATCCGCGTGGCGTGGTGGGCCTGTTCCCGGCAAACCGTGTGGGCGATGACATTGAAATCTACCGTGACGAAACGCGTACCCATGTGATCAACGTCAGCCACCATCTGCGTCAACAGACCGAAAAAACAGGCTTCGCTAACTACTGTCTCGCTGACTTCGTTGCGCCGAAGCTTTCTGGTAAAGCAGATTACATCGGCGCATTTGCCGTGACTGGCGGGCTGGAAGAGGACGCACTGGCTGATGCCTTTGAAGCGCAGCACGATGATTACAACAAAATCATGGTGAAAGCGCTTGCCGACCGTTTAGCCGAAGCCTTTGCGGAGTATCTCCATGAGCGTGTGCGTAAAGTCTACTGGGGCTATGCGCCGAACGAGAACCTCAGCAACGAAGAGCTGATCCGCGAAAACTACCAGGGCATCCGTCCGGCACCGGGCTATCCGGCCTGCCCGGAACATACGGAAAAAGCCACCATCTGGGAGCTGCTGGAAGTGGAAAAACACACTGGCATGAAACTCACAGAATCTTTCGCCATGTGGCCCGGTGCATCGGTTTCGGGTTGGTACTTCAGCCACCCGGACAGCAAGTACTACGCTGTAGCACAAATTCAGCGCGATCAGGTTGAAGATTATGCCCGCCGTAAAGGTATGAGCGTTACCGAAGTTGAGCGCTGGCTGGCACCGAATCTGGGGTATGACGCGGACTGATTCACAAATCTGTCACTTTTCCTTACAACAAACAGGGCGCTCAATGAGTGCCCTGTCTCTTTATTAATATGAAACACTTATACTGGAAACAGGCTGGAATAATCTTAGCCGGAAAAACGAATGTCAAAAGGCACAGTAAAGATGCCAGTCAGCGTGTTTCCGGTCCTTTGGTCATTCAATTGCTTCAGGAACATATAACGATAAGGAGAACCTGAACTCGTGTTAACGCTGCTTCACCTGCTTTCTGCCGTCGCCCTGCTGGTCTGGGGGACTCATATTGTTCGAACCGGCGTAATGCGCGTCTTCGGCGCGCGTTTGCGTACTGTCCTTAGCCGGAGCGTCGAAAAAAAGCCGCTCGCCTTTTGCGCGGGGATCGGCGTTACCGCACTGGTACAGAGCAGTAATGCCACCACCATGCTGGTGACCTCGTTTGTCGCTCAGGATCTGGTAGCCCTCGCACCGGCTCTGGTCATTGTGCTGGGTGCAGATGTCGGGACGGCGCTAATGGCGCGTATTCTCACCTTCGACTTATCCTGGCTGTCACCGTTACTTATTTTTATCGGCGTGATTTTTTTCCTCGGACGCAAACAGTCACGCGCCGGGCAACTGGGCCGCGTCGGTATTGGTCTTGGGCTGATTTTGCTAGCGCTGGAGTTGATTGTGCAGGCCGTAACGCCGATCACCCAGGCAAACGGCGTTCAGGTGATCTTTGCCTCGCTGACCGGCGATATTCTGCTGGATGCGCTGATTGGCGCGATGTTCGCCATTATCAGCTACTCCAGCCTTGCTGCTGTACTGCTGACCGCGACTCTGACCGCCGCAGGCATTATCTCCTTCCCCGTGGCGCTCTGTCTGGTGATTGGTGCTAACCTCGGTTCCGGTCTGCTGGCAATGCTCAACAACAGTGCCGCCAATGCCGCAGCCCGCCGTGTCGCGCTGGGTAGTCTGCTGTTTAAGCTGGTGGGTAGCCTGATTATCCTGCCGTTTGTCCATTTGCTGGCAGAGACAATGGGGAAGTTGTCATTGCCAAAAGCGGAACTGGTGATCTATTTCCACGTCTTCTACAACCTTGTACGTTGCCTGGTCATGCTGCCATTTGTTGACCCGATGGCACGGTTTTGCAAAACGATTATTCGCGATGAACCGGAACTGGATACCCAGCTACGGCCTAAACATCTGGATGTCAGCGCGCTGGATACGCCCACGCTTGCTCTGGCGAACGCCGCGCGCGAAACCCTGCGCATTGGCGACGCCATGGAACAGATGATGGAAGGGTTGAATAAAGTGATGCACGGTGAGCCACGGCAGGAGAAAGAGCTGCGTAAGCTGGCAGATGATATCAACGTTCTCTACACCGCCATTAAGCTGTATCTGGCGCGGATGCCAAAAGAAGAGCTGGCGGAGGAAGAGTCGCGCCGCTGGGCAGAGATCATCGAAATGTCGCTCAACCTTGAACAGGCCTCCGATATCGTCGAGCGCATGGGCAGCGAAATTGCTGACAAATCACTGGCAGCACGGCGGGCATTTTCGCTTGATGGGTTGAAGGAACTGGATGCGCTCTATGAGCAATTGCTCAGTAATTTAAAGCTGGCAATGTCGGTGTTCTTCTCTGGCGATGTCACCAGCGCTCGTCGTTTGCGTCGCAGCAAACATCGTTTTCGCATTCTTAATCGCCGCTATTCCCACGCCCACGTCGATCGCCTGCATCAGCAAAACGTGCAGAGCATTGAAACCAGTTCGCTACATTTAGGCTTACTGGGAGATATGCAGCGCCTGAACTCGCTGTTTTGTTCGGTGGCTTACAGTGTGCTGGAACAGCCGGATGAAGATGAAGGACGGGACGAGTATTAATATTGTGAATCCTGTAGGCCTGATAAGACGCGTCAAGCGTCGCATCAGGCACTATGAACAAGATGCCGGATCATGCATCCGGCAATTCACTTAAAAACGGTGACCAGCTTCCAGCGGAACCGCTTCTTCACCAGCCTTAAACACATAAGTGGTGTTCGGGCCACCCAGCGTAGCGTGACCTTTACTCACTGTGATCCAGTTACCTTCCGGTAGACCAATAATCGTCAGTTCTGGCGCGACGACCAGCAGTTCGCGAATACGCTGCTCACGGGTTTCACCTTTATGGCCTTCCGGCAGCGCGTTGGTGAAGTGCGGGTTGATTTGCAGCGGGAACAGATTTAGCGCATCGAAACCTTGCGGATCGACAATCGGCATATCGTTGGTGGTACGAATAGTTGGGCAAGCAAGGTTAGCGCCTGCGCTCCAGCCAATATACAGAGCGCCACGTTTAACCACGTCAGTAATTGGTGCCAGCAGCCCGCGCTCGCGGCACTGTTTCAGCAACTGGAAAGTATTCCCGCCGCCGACAATCACGATCTCAGCATTTTCAATCGCGGCAACGGGATCGACAACGCTATGAATACCGGTGACAGAAACACCCAGCGGAGCGAGAACCGCAGCCGTTTTCGCTGTGTAATCATCCCAGGTCTGCGTTACGCCAGCGAAAGGGATAAACACCGCTGAGCGGCGACCCTGCAACTGTTCAGCAATTAGCGGCAGTGCATGTTCCAGCCAGGCTTTACCCGGCAGCGTCGAGTTACTCAATAAAAGCAGTTCCATTACTTCTCCGGTTAGTAAGAAATCACGGGAGGCATGCTACCACTGCGAATTTAACCACTTACTGACATGGCTCACGATGTCGCACATTGCTTCTGGAAAGTGATTTGAGCAGGTAACGAATTCAAGCCAATGGAAATAACAAATAGTTCGCTCATGACTATTTTTTATCAACCCAAAGGTACGGTATATTCCGTTTTTTACAGGAGAATTTATGCTGCCCGACTCATCAGTCCGTTTAAATAAATACATC
>OGGR01000764.1_pt1 | contig 16806 bp, 18 predicted proteins | sample 1571321 | NCBI WGS metagenome assembly OGGR01 (sample SAMEA2582048, study PRJEB24529) | metagenome | biome: Human gut stool | place: China | collected 2011 | reverse complement strand
TTCTATTTAATTTTTATCCTAAAATTTGGAATGTAATTTCACTTATTTTTTACTTTCATTTCAACACTTTAATTTGCAATAGCCTTTTTTATTGAATATTTTTCAATTAATTCCTTAAAATTAGCAGGAATTTTCTTAATCTTTTGTTCTTCATAATTATATGCTAAAACTGTTGCTGTTCCTGTTATAGCTAAATCTTTTCCACTGTATATTTCATATTCAAAAATTATTTTTAAACCTTTTATTTCTATTTTTGTTATTCTAACTTCTATTTTTTGATCTAAAAATAATTGTTTTTTATATTGAACAGTAGCTTCAACTTGGATAAATCCACTTCCATCTCCAATATTAGTTTCACTTAAATTATTTTGTCTTAAAAATGATTCTCTTGCCCATTGAAAAAATAATAAGGCTCTTTCATTCCCAACATGATTTCCATAGTTTAAATCTTCTTGTTTTATAGTATAATAAAATATAAACATATTCTCACCTTAATTTTTAGTAATATTTTTTATATTATAAAATTTTTAATCATATTATGTCAAATAAAAAAATCAGGAAATCATTTGAAATAACTCCAAAAAATTTCCTGAAAGTTTTAAGGTTTAATTTTATTTTACTTTTACTAATGGTTTTCCACAACAAGTGAATTCACAACATTCATGATTTTTATCATGAGTTTCACAATTTCCACTTGTTCCACAATCACATGCTTCTTTTACTTCTATTTCAAATCCACAAGATTGACATTTGTAAACTTCACCTTTTTTCATATTTTCACAACTTACCATATCGTTACCTCCTAAAAAAAATCTTTGATTGAATGCATATTCAACTGAACAACTGTATAGTATCACTAAACAAAAAAAATGTCAAGTTTTTTTTACTATTTTTATAAAGATTTATTTTCCCCTTGATTTTTTCTTAAATTAAGGCTAAATTTGTAACAACTAATTAAAATATTTTTCTGTCTAATAGTAGATGAGAAATAAAAATTAAATGAATAAATTTATTTTAAAATTAGTAAAAGGAAGTAATTATTATGAGATTAAATAGAAGACTAACATTTTCAGAAGAGCTTGGAAATACAATTACACATGGGGTTATGGCAGCTGCAACTTTGGTATTATTGCCTATTGGAAGTTTATGGGGATATTTCCATGGAGGCTATGCTGCTGCTACTGGAATAAGCATTTTTATTATGTCTTTGCTTTTAATGTTTTTAAGCTCAACACTTTATCATGCTATGAATCATAATAGTAAACATAAAGCAGTTTTTAGAATTTTAGATCATATCTTTATTTATGTTGCTATTGCAGGAAGTTATACACCAGTTGCTTTGGTTATAGTTGGTGGTTGGAAAGGAATTTTGATTGTTGTTATACAATGGGTGATTGTATTGTTTGGAATATTATATAAATCACTGGCAACAAGAGCTATGCCAAAATTAAGTTTGACCTTATATTTAGTTATGGGTTGGACAGCAATATTCTTCTTTCCTACACTTGTTAGAAGAGCTAATACTGTTTTTCTTGTGTTGGTTATATTAGGTGGTGTTATGTACTCAATAGGTGCTTATTTCTTTGCTCATGACTATAAGAAATACTATCATATGATATGGCATATATTTATTAATATTGCTGCTACTTTACATCTGATTGGAATAGGTTTTTTCCTATATAGAAAATAATTTAAAAAGGGCATAAGCCCTTTTTATTATACATATTTTTTTACAACTTTTATAACTTCTTCTAATTTTTCCTTAGGAAGATCAAGAGTTTTAAAGTCCTTAATCATATTTTCAACTTTATGTTCTTTCCCCATCATTGTTTTAAATTGTTCTTTCTTTTCTTCTATAACATTGTCTATGAAATTTTCTATTTTTTTTGTCATTTTTATTCTCCTTCTTATTTAAAATTAAAATTTTTATTGTACTACAAAATTAACTATTACTAATAACAGCCATTTACTACTATAAATTTTAATTCTATCTAAGTCAAAGAATAAAAGTATATGTTACCAAGACAGATGTGTACATCTGCCATATAAGTAGAAAATAACTTATTACGAAGTTCAAACATATTACACATCCCCCTTTACTTTATTATTTAAAACTTATAATTCTTACTGATTCAATTATATATTATTTGATCTAAAAAAGCAATAGCAACAAAAAATAATCTTACATTAGTAATTCTTTCATAATATCAGGATAGTTAGTTATAACTCCATCTACTCCCAGCTTTACTAAATAATCTAAATCTTCCTCTTTATTCACTGTCCAAACAAAAACTTTTATACCATTTTTATGCAATATTTCAATATCCTTTTTAGAAATAAGATTTATTTCTGGATGATAACTATAAGAATTTAAGCCATTAGTTGATAAATATTTTTCTATTTCAATAAATTCACTATCAGTCAATAATGCTAATTTTAGTTTAGGTTCTAATTTTTGTAATTTTTTAATTTTATCATGATGAAAAGAAGAAACTATGGTATTATCAAATTTTTCTGGATATTTTTTTAAAACTTCTAACATTTTTTCTTCTATATTACTATGTTTTCTTGCTGTATCTTTAATTTCTATATTTAACATCATATCTCTTGGTAATATATCTAAAACTTCTTCTAGTGTAGGTACAACTTCTCCTATAAAATCTTTTGTATACCATTGACCTGCATCTAAAGATCTTATATAGTCAAAATCTAATTCATATACAAAGCCCCTACCAGTTGTAGTTCTATCAACTTTCCAATCATGTATAACAACTATTTTTCCATCTTTTGTAAGTTGAATATCTATTTCTATTCCATCTGCTTTCATTTCAATAGCTTTTTTAATAGCTGATAAAGTATTTTCTGGTGCATATCCAGATGCTCCTCTGTGTGCAAAAATTTTCATAAAACTCATCTCCTTAATTTAGTACAACACAATAATATATAACTATGTTACCAATATTAGAGTATATTGTCAATTTTTTATCTCTGAACCTCCTACGACTGAAATTGTGAGATTCTAAAATCTTTAAAAATTTTCTAAGAAGCAAAGTGGCGTTTTTTTCTTGCACAAGTTCACTAATTAAGATATAATGTTATTAACTACAATCTCTACTAAAAAATATTTTTGGAGGTGTTATTATGGGATTACTAGATTTGATTGAAGCAAGACGTCTTGAAAGAGAAAGAGCAATCAGAAATGAAAAAGCTATTGATGCAGTAAAAATTATTGCAAGTGTTGGTGTTGGATTTGCACTAGGTTTACTATTTGCTCCAAAATCAGGTAAAAAAACTAGGGAAGATATTAGTAATTCAGCTAAAAAAGGTCTTGATTTTGTTACTAAAAATATTGATAATACAATAAAAGTTATCAAAGAAAAAAACACTGAATTAAAGGAATCTATCGCTGAAAAAACTGAAACGATTCCTGAAAAAATTGATAAATTAAAAGAAAAAATAGAAGATATAAAAGATAAAGTAGAAAACATTAAAGAAGAAAGTAATAATAATTAGGAGGAGAATATGGTAACAATAAATCTAGATTTAACTTTAAAAATCCTTCTATATATTATCATAATAATATTTTTTATAATTTCTATTATAATATTAATAAAAGTTCTATCTTTTTTTTCAAAACTAGATTCTATTTTAAAAAAGAGTAAAGTAGAAATAGAAGAAAGTATTGCTGAACTACCTAATTTAGTTAAAAATACTACCAAAGTATTGGAGAATACCAATCTTAATTTAGAAAAAGCAAACTTACTTTTAGAAGATGTTTCTTCTCTTTTAAAAGACTCTAAAAAGAATATTATAGATAGTTCTAGTAATATGTCCTCAACATTAGAAAATATTAAAAATATTTCTAATGATGTTGCAGATTCAACAAAACTCATTACTGAAAATTTTATTGAAAAATCTACATCAATTAAAAAGAATGTTGGTGGTTTTATAAGTATCATAGATACTGTTTTAGAAGTCTTAGAAATATTTAGTGCATATTTCAGAAAAAAATAAAATAAAAAAGGAGCTTAAAGCTCCTTTTTTCAATTAATCATCATATTTTACTAAGTTGTTTTTTGTTATTATTTGAGTTAATCTTTGCTCATAAATATTTTTTACCTCAGAATAATTCCCTAAATGCTTCACAAGTACCATAGTTTCTTCACCATTATTAATAGCTTTTCTTAAACTGGAATAGCTTGAATGTCTTGATAAAGTCATTATATAGTCCATTAAAGAATCTTCCAAAGTTTCATACTTCTTATAAAACTGATTAGGTCCTAGATAAACAGTTTTCTCCTTATCCTTTAAAGTGGATCTCACTGCAAATAAGTTATTACCCTCTTTTGCAAGTTTTGAATTTCCCCATCCGCTCTCTAATGAAGCCTGCCCTAGAATAAATGATGTTGGTGGAACTACCATTTTATGAACTAACTCACTTTTTGATCTACTTCTTACCTTATATTTGGTAAACATTTCATTTAAAAATAATTTTTCTTCTTCAGTTAAAATTTCTTTTTCTATTAAACTCATCACATATTGCTTATCAGATTCTACCTTATCCCTTATTTTTTCTATTGTAGGAATAAGTGTTTCAATAAAAATTTGTTTCTTAGACTTACCTCTTACCTTAGCAAAATCTTTTGCTTGAGTAATCACACCAGTATTAGTATCTTGATCTAGGACTTCTGTACTATCAGAATAAGAAAGAAATGACAAGCATAAAAAAACAACTGCTAGTAAATATTTCTTCATATATCCTCCTATCTACGATTTATATATTTTACTATTTCATAAAATACTGATGTATTATACCACAAAATTTTAAATTTTACAAATTGCTATATATACCAATATAAAACTATTAATTTTCAGTATTTTCTTTGTACCAATTTTCAGAATTATTTATAATTTCATTTATAAAAATATTTATATCATCAGAGGGTAAATCTTTTTCTAAAACTTTATTGTCATTTGTTTTTATAAAAATGACATTCCCTATCCCTTTTGTCATTCCCATTGCTTTTTTTCCAGTATCTAATGTTTTATATGGCTCTCCATTAATACTATATTTAATTCCTGTTGATGAATTATTTTCAATTAAAATATCATGTCTTTTTCCAGTTATAAAAAGAATTACAGAAATCACAACAAGAATTAAAATTATAATAGCTACTTTTAATGTATTTTTCATTTTCTACCTCACCTTTTAAAATCCTATTGCTTTTTCTCTTTCTCTTTCTTTTTCTTTTTTTCTTCTCCATTCATAGATAATAAGAACAAGAGCTATAATTCCATAAGAAATAAATACTCTAAAATATTCTCCTATTTGTGCAGAACCCATTAATTCTTTTCCTGCTCTTGGAGCAACAACAAACATTGTATGGAATAAAATAACTCCACCTATTGCATTAGGTATAGTTGCTCTTGCAACAGAAGCTCCTCCTATTAATAAAGCAGCAACAGAGAACATTCCTATTTGTTCATGTGAATTATATGTATTTATTGTTCCTAAATTTTGAAGATAAATTACTTGTCCTATTCCTGCCAAAACAGTTGAAATAACTATTGCATAGATTCTAACTTTATTTACTTCTATTCCTGCTGATTTTGATACTTCCATATCTTGTCCAACAGCTCTCATATCTTGCCCTAGTTTAGTTTTTCTAAACCATATAACAAAGAAACAAAGTGCAACTATAAAAAGTATTGTTAGAACAGGTATTTCATAACCAAATAATTTAAGTGGAATCGCATTATCTATTGACTTTGCAACTTCCGTTAAATCCACAGTATTTTTTATACCTCTACCAGAAGACAATAAAAGTGTCTTATCTTTAACGGGAAAAATTTTCCCCATTGAATATAGAACTACAAGTTGATAAACTCCATTTATAAAATATCCTAATATCATAGAAGTTATCATTTCTTTTCCTTTTGCTCTATTTAATATCACTCCTCCAACTGCTCCAAGTAAAATAGAGAATGGAATTGAAAGTATCATAGCAAGGAATATTCCTTGTAGACCCATAATATGCCAGTTAGTTATAAGAATTAAGGCAAGTTGTCCACCCATAGCTCCTAAAACTATACCAAAGTTAAGTCCCATTCCTGCTACTATTGGTATTAATAATGACATTATTAAAAATAAATTTCTTGATATTCTTTGTATCATTTCACGAATTAAATAATCTCCACTTAAACCAGAAAGTGGAAACATTATAGCTACCATAATAAGTATAAGTATAGGAACACTGTTATTTAATAAAAAATTCTTTACCTTATTATTATCCACGACTTCCACCTTCCTTTCTAGTTAAAGCATATAAAATCATTCCATTAGAAACGATTATTCTTATTGTTTCAGACATATCTGTTTTTATAAGGGCATTTACAACAGTTGGAGTCATAGTTAATATTCCTTGAAATAAGAAAGTTCCTATCATAACATGCCAAATTGTTACCCTATTTACAGAAGCCCCTCCAATTAATATAGCAGCTATTGCTGGAAATGCCATATTAAATGGTGCTAAATAAAGTTGAATAAATCCAAAACTTTGTTGATATACTATTATTCCTATTGCTGCAATTACAGTTGAAATTATAACAGATTGTTTTCTACTTTTATCAGCATTAATACCTGTTGCTTGTGCAAATTTTTCATTTTTTCCAACAGCACTCATAGAAAGTCCTGATTTTGTTCTAAAAAATAGCCACATTAAAAATGCTAATATCAAGAAAAATATTATTTCTCCAATTGGTATAGCTTGTGAAATTTTTCCAAAGATATTATTTAAAACACCTTTCCAATAAGTTTCAACACTTATTGTTGTTCTAAGCCCTGAGCCTCCATAAGCCCATATCATATCTGGCTTTTTAAATGGAAGAACTATCCACATAATACACATAAAAGCAACTGATGAGAAACCTATATATGTGGCTATCATCATTTCTCCACCTTTTACTTTATTTAAGATAGCTCCATAAACCCAACCAAAAATAAATCCAAATATTATTGCTATAAGTATTGCTAAAATAAAACCTGTAAAACCACTAAATCCTAATTCTATACTTAATAATGCTCCCAAAAGTCCTGCTTCTATTCCAAGAGGCATACCAAAGTTAAGTCCTGCTCCAGATTCTATCATAGGCATAAGTGATAAAACTAAAATAGCATTCATTCCAAATCTAATAATTGTATCTGATAGAGCTGTTGTTATAGGAATACCTACAAAAGGAGCAATAATATAGGTTGAAATTAAAAATATTAAAATTATCAATCTTGGTAAACCAAATTTCTTTAACATATTATTCTCCCTCCTTTATTCCTGACATTAATTTTCCAAAATCAAGTATACTTGCTGTTGCTGGTAATATTCCTGCAACCTTACCTTCATTTATTATTGCTATTCTATCACAGATACTTCTTAATTCTTCAATTTCAGATGAAGTTACAACTATTGTTGTATTTCTTTCTCTGTTATATTCTTTTAATGTTTCCAGAACTAATTGTTTAGCTCCAACATCTATACCTCTTGTTGGCTCAGAAACAAATAATAAATCTGGCTCCATGGTAAAGGCTTTTGCAACACAAACTTTTTGTTGGTTTCCTCCACTTAGTTCAGCAACTTTTTGTTTTTCTCCCATACTTTTTATTTCTAATTTTTCTATATATTTTTTTGCATTATCTGTAACAGCCTTATCATCTATTACATTTAAAAAGCCTAAATATTTTTTCAAAAATTGTCCTTTTATTTCCATAGCAGGAAAAGCAATATTTCTTTCTATACTTTCATCAAGTAGCAGTCCAACACCTTTTCTATCCTCTGAAACAAAAAATATTCCTTTTTCTAATGGATATGTTGGTTTATTTAAAACTAAATCTTCACCCTTGTATTTTACATTTCCTTTTGATTTAAAGAGTCCCATTATCCCATTTGCTACGGCTATCTTTCCTTGACCAGCCATACCACCTAGACCAAGTATTTCACCTTTTTTAATATCTAAGTCTAAACCTTTTAACATTTCTCCTGGCATATCAACCCATAAATCTTTTATCTCCATAAAGTTTTCTGCATCAGAGTTATCTACATTTTTTATATCAGATGATGTACTTACTTTTCTTCCTATCATCCATTCTGTAATTTGATTTACATTTGTAGATTTTGTAGGAACTGTATTTATAAGTTGACCATCTCTTAAAACTGTTACCTTATCAGAAACGGACATTATTTCATTAAGTCTATGTGTTATAAATATTATAGTTATTCCTTTTGCAGATAATTTTTTCATTGTATCTAGCAAAATTCTAGCTTCATCTTCTGTCAAAACTGCTGTTGGCTCATCTAAAACTAAAAGTTTTGTATGTTCTCTTTCTATTTCACGAGCAATTTCTGTAAATTGTTTATAAGCAACTGCCATTTCATTTATTTGTTCTCGCCCTGTTAAACTTACTCCTAATTTTGAAATAGCTTCCTGAGCCCTTTTGGCATTATCTTTTTGGTCAATCTTACTTATTCCTTCTCCAAAAAGATGTGTCATTATATTATTTTTTGTTGACTCTCTATTTAAAACTATATTCTCACTAACTTTAAAACCTGGTATCAATGAAAACTCTTGGTGAACCATTCCTATTCCAGCGTTAAGAGCATCAAATGGAGATGAAAAATTAACTTCTTTTCCATCAAAAAAGATTTTTCCATTATATCCACCTGTTTCTCTTATTACATCCATACCAAATATAATTTTCATTAAAGTAGATTTTCCTGCACCATTTTCTCCAACAAGTCCAAGAATTTCTCCTGATTTTAATTCTAAATTAATATCTTTCAGTACAGTGTTATCACCAAATGACTTAGAGAGGTTTTCTATTTTTAATATCGTATCCGACATTTATAATTTCCCCCTTATTTATGTATATTTAATATTAAAGTAGGGGCTGGTGCATAAAAATAAAAGCTCCAGCCCCCACTATCCTACTATCTTAAATATTTATTTTTTTATTTATTTCCAATTTTTCCATATTTTTCTGGAACTTCAACAGAAGTTACTCCCATATATCCTTTTCCAAAAATATATGTATCTTGATATACAAAGAATGAATTTTTAATTTCTACTCCATTATTATCTTTCATTAAACTACCATTCCATTTAGAACCAGGTGTTGCTGTATCAAGAGAAGCTAAAACTTTATCCAATGTAAAATCTCTATCTCCACTTTCAATAGATTTAACTGCTAAATCTGTAAGCCCTTCTATACCAGAGAAATTATATGAATAAGCCCAAGTTCCCATTCTTCCAGAACCACCAGCAGCTATAACTGCTTTTTCAACTTTTTCTAATATTTTTGGCCAATTTCCTTTTTCATCATCAGAAAATTCTATTCCTAATGCTCCTGGATATCCCATTGTAGGAGATGGTAAATCAGCTTCTATGAAATATCCACCATGGGCAGCTATTTGTTTTAATAAAGGTTCTGTTTGAGCATCATTTGTTGCAAAAAATGCTGTATCTTTACCATATTTAGCTATCCAGTTTGGAACTTGTTCTAGTATAAATTGTTGTGCACCTGGAACTCCAACATCACTTACTGGGTCTGGTGCTGACATTTCAATATATTCCATTCCTAAATCTTTAGCTGTTTGTTCCATTATTGCTCTTCTTCTTGAAATAGTTTCATAGCTTAGATGTCTAGGGAAAGAGATGTGCATAAATTTCTTTGCTCCTAGGTCATGAGCTGTTTTTACTATTAAATATCCTCTTGCAACTGAATCTGAATTTACAACTACATCTGCAACTGTACTTACTTGTACAGGATCTTCGTGAGTATTATTTACAAATAGTAAAATATCAGGTCTTTTTTCTCTTATAGCCTTGAATGCTGGATAAGTCCCTGGTATTCCTTCTGCAACAACTATTGCTTTCATTTTTGGGTCATCAGCAAGAGAAACCATTTGTGAAATTGTTGTTTCTTGTTCTTGCATAAAATTATCAGGAACTGTTACCACTGTAATTTTCCCACCCTCATCATTAGATGAACCATATTGCTTTAAAACTGCTTCTGCTCCACGGAAATTATCTTCTGATTGTGAAACTGATGTTGTAACAATACCAATGTGATAATCTTGTGTTGCTACTTCACTTGCTGCTTCTTGTTGAGCATTTGCATCTTCAGTTGGTGCTTCTTTTTTCCCACAAGCAACTGCAATAACTAACATAAATACTGCTAAAATACTAAATAAAATTTTTTTAAAATTCATACATACCTCCTCCTAATAATTAAAGTCTTTTTTACATATTCTTTTGAAGCGTTTTGGCTATTATATATCCAAATAATGCATAAGTCAATATTTTTTTATAAAGTTTATATTTTATTTTTATAGAAAATTAGAGCTGTACAGAGACAAATTATTTATTTTTGTACACTTTTAAATAATTTTTTAAACAATGTTTAATGTACATTATTTATATTTTTTTAATAGTACTTGAAAAAATTTTTTTTATAGTTATAATATACATAAAATTAATATTTTGTATTTATAAAAAATATATCTGAGGGAGAATTATGAAAAATTTTTTTATTAAGAGCTTAAATGGTATGGCGTTTGGTTTATTTTCATCATTGATAGTTGGACTTATTTTAAAACAGATTGGAACTCTTTTTAATATAGAATTCTTAATATATCTAGGGAATTTTTCACAACTTTTAATGGGGGCAGGAATAGGAGTTGGAGTTGCTTATGCATTAGAAGCTCCTGTTTTAATATTAATATCTTCTGCTATAACGGGAATGTATGGTGCTGGGAGTATTAATTTTGTAGATGGTCAAGCAATTTTAAAAGTTGGTGAACCAATGGGAGCATATTTTTCTGTTATCTTTGGATTACTTATTTCAAAACAAATAGCAAGAAAAACAAAATTTGATATAATTCTTTTACCTATAACTACTATAATCTTTGGTTGCTTATTGGGGAAATTTTTTGCTCCATATATTTCTGCTATTATTACAAAAATTGGAGTTATTGTAAACAAAACAACAGAGCTTAGACCAATTTTAATGGGACTTACTTTGTCTGTAATTATGGGAATAATTTTAACATTGCCAATAAGTTCTGCTGCAATAGGAATTTCGTTAGGATTAAGTGGGCTTGCAGCAGGAGCTGCTTTAACTGGTTGTTGTTGTCAAATGATAGGTTTTGCTATAATGTCTTATGATGATAATGATTTAGGAACTGTATTTTCAATAGGTTTTGGTACTTCTATGATACAAATTCCAAATATAATTAAAAATCCTATTATATGGATACCTCCAATAGTTTCCAGTGCTATTTTAGGTGTACTTTCTACAACAGTTTTTAAATTATCTTCAAATAGTATCGCTTCTGGTATGGGAACAAGTGGACTTGTTGGACAAATTGCTTCATTTTCAGTAAATGGAATGTCTTATTTACCAACTATGATAATTTTACATTTCTTATTGCCAGCTATTCTAACTTTTATTATTTATAAAATATTGAAGAAGAAAGGATACATAAAAGTAGGAGATTTAAAAATATAACCAAAATAAAAATGGAGTTTAGCAACTCCATTTTCTTTATATCAGCTGATATTAAATTTTTATTATGCTATATATTTTTGTACTGCTTCTAGTTCAACCTTTTTAAACTCTATATTTTTAAGAGTATTTTCTGATTTCTTTATTTGTTTTTTGATAGTTTCTATCCAAGCATCATAACTTTCATAGATTGTGTTATCAAAGGCTGCTCCTGATGTTTTTTGTCCTTCTAAATATTTTATCAGAGCCTTATCATTTTCCATTTCTTTTATTACTGCAGCTTCTCTTTTTATAGCATTTTCCAACTTTTTAGCATATTTCCCCATTAGTTCTTTCTTTTCTTCTTGATTCATAACTTTTACCTCCATAATTTTAATTTTTTTATTTTCTAACTTGGCTGCCTCGTTATGAATTAATAATACCTTATTTTCTTTTACATTTCCTTTTCTAAATGGATTGATATACTTTTATGGAATAAAAATATTTTATATCATTAGACTCTTATGTTACAATTCTATTATACCACTACACTAGAACACTTTTTTTAAATTAATTATATTTGTTTGCTAAAAAATCTTTTTACTCTTTTATCTTTATATTTTTTTAAAGTGGATACAATCGGAAAATTAACATCTTTATATTCCTTATTTTTAACTATTTTTAATAACTCATTTAAAATATTTTTATTGTAAATAGCTGATAAAGCCTTAGATAATGCTATTCTGTATTCATTTGTTTTTGCATTGTAAAATTCTTTTATTAATTTTTCAGAAGCTTCTTTATAGTTTTTTACTGCTAGAAAATAAGCTAAATGTGTTTTTATATTTTCATCTTTTATTTTTGATAAATATTTCAATATAATTGGAACTACTTTTTTATCTTTTTCTGTTATTAGTATTAACTCATATATAGTAAAAAAATTATAACCTATTTTTTTTAAATCTTGTAAAAATTCTTTTTCTTCTTTAAATTCAATATTATTATAAGGATCTTTTGCATATGTTAATTTCCCTGTTTCACTAATGATCTGAAATTTAGCATTTTGAATTTTTGATATATTGTCTATTCTTTTTAGAAATTTTTTTACTTCTAAATAGAAATCATCTATATCAACATAACTAAGCCCTTTTGTTGAAATAAATTTGATATTTTCATTTTCATATTTTCTTTGTTGATATCTAATATCCCAAGTAGTATTCCAAGAAATTTCTATTTTATCTTTTACTCTTCTGAAAATAATATCTGGTATACATAAAAATGGTCCTGATAAAAGCCATCTATGTGTTCTTTCCCAATCATAGAGAGGCTCTGATATACTGATTATTTTTTCTATTTCTTCATCACTTTCATCATCTTCATCATGTCCATAATCATCTTTTAACCAATAAAAATATTTTTCCTTAATGTTATTTATTGTTTTAAAAATTGTTTCCCCCTCTACATTTTCATAAGGTAAAACCTCTTCTTTCAAAATATCTTCTAAATAATCATCAAAAAAATTATAAATATGAAAGATATACCCTACATCTATTCTCAATTTATTGTCTTCATAAAATTGACTTATATTAACTCCATCTACCCAAATTTCTAATATATAATTTAAGTATGAATCTTTTGGATAATAAATAGGTCTTAATTCAAATTTTTTCATATTTTTCCTTTCTATTTATATTTAATTTATTTTTTTCCTTTTTTTAATTTTTGGTATTCAGAGTTGGTTATAATACCATCATCTCTCATTTGTCTCAATACATCTATTGGGACTTCATTACCATCTACAGTATAATCATGCCAAGTTCCATCATTTCCAGGTTGAAACTCTACTAATTTTCCTCTATACTAAACATACCTTTGCTTTACCTTTGAGCTTCCATAAGAATCTTCTAATAACTCTTGTCCAGTTTCAATATCAGGAATATTACTCTTACTTGCACCAGGATATCCTGTTTTTGGATCATGTTTAGGAGATGGCTTATATTTCCCATCAAACTTTTTCCCATCACTTTTAGTATATATAATAGTAACAGGTCTTTCTTGTTGCAATGGAATTCCATTTGGCTTACTTCGTTCATTATCTCTTTCTTTTTGTTCTCTTCTATCTCTTTCCTCTCTTTCCCATCTTTCTTTTTGTGTTTCTTGTTTTGGAGGATCCATTGGAGGAAGTTGTGGATTTTTTTCTTCCTCTGGTAATGGAAATGGAGGAAGTTTAAAAACTCTTTTTTCTTCTGGAACAGGTATCATTGTATACATAACATTTCCATCTTTATCTATTTTTACATCTGCTTCTATCCCTCTTTCTTTTAATTTAGATTTAATTACAGCAATTACAAGATCTTTAAAGTCTTCTTTATCTAATATACTACTAAATCCTTCTTTTGCTTTTTCATATATTTGAGAAATTTCTCTTTTTAATTGTTCTTTCTCTTCTTCTGGCATAAAGATATTATAATATACAATACCTCCTACTACTGCTACCCCTGCTACTACTGGAGCACTTATCCCTGTTACCATTCCTGTCCCAGTTGCTGCTACTGTTTCAAGGACAAAATCACTATCCCCAACTTTTTCACCAACATTAGCATTAGTTAAGTCTATTCCATCTGTTGTTAGTTGTATATTACTACTTTTATCTCCCAGCTTATTCTTTACATAATCATTTGCTGGTCTTCCTAAAGTTTCTAAGCCTTCTTCATCATTTGACTTATCTTCTGCTACTTTCTTATCTTGTCTTCCTTCTAAGGCATCTTTTCCATGGGCTACTTCTTCTGTTAAGGTTCCTAATAATTCCTTTATATCTTCTATTTTATTTACATCTATTGGTATTAATACTTTCCTATTTTTTCTATCTACTATATAGGATGAACCTGTACTTCCTTCTGAATCTTTTGGCATAGTTGAAGTATCTAAATATACTAAACTTACATTTAAACCTAAATCATTTCCAGTAGCTTCAATAATATTTCTTAGACCTTCCTTATATTCATCAGCACCTATTTTATTTGATTTATATGCTTCATTTAATAAATTTAAGCTATCTCCAGATATATTATATAAATCTGTTGCTCCTCTTTGAGCTCTTAATATACCAAAAAAGTTTCTTTTATCTTCACCTTTATTATCTATGATATTCGCGATAACATTTCCAATATCATTTATTTCATCCAAAGAAGATATCTAAATTTATTTCTAAATATTAGGAACAAAAATATCAAAACCTTTTTTTTCAAAAAATATACTTTCTATTTTTTCTATTTTATATTCTTTATTTATATTTGTATCTTTAATATAAATATAAAAATAATATTCCCCTGTATTAGTATGATCTAACTCTATTTTTTCATTTTCTTTACCAAAAACTTCTAAAAGAAAATTTTGAAGAGAATAAAATTTACTATTTTCACTCTCATTTAAATTTTCTAATTTACATATATTTATATTAATATTAGTTCTTCCCAAAAGTTTATTTTTATAGTATATCTCAATTTTTCTTAAAACTAAATTGCATGTATTATCATATAATATAAAATTTATTTTCCCAGAATATAAAATATCAACACTCTTTAAATTTGGTATTTTTGTAAATTTCTCTATGTTATATTTTTCATGGCTATTTATAGTATACTTACCCTTAGTTCTATATGTAACACAAGCTTTAAAAAATAATATTATTAATATTACTAATATAACTAATAAAATTTTTAAAAAATATTTTCGCATAATATTCCCCCCTGTTCCTATCTTAAATTAGTATTTTTAATTTTTCTTTCTTCTATTTCTGCTTGTTTCCTATTATAGAAATCTTTTAATTCTTTCTCTCCAACAGTATTATAACCTTTATCAGTAAGCTCTTCATAATTTCCTGATACTTTAGCTCCCATTATAAACAATCTTAATCTTTGCCATGTTGTACTTTTATCAGCTATTCCAGTTCCTAAGAATACCCAATTAGGTATATCTACTAATCCATGATATATTTTATCTCTTGTATTAGCCCAATTCTTTTTATTAGGATCATAAGTAAAAGTGTTTCCAGTTCCTATATTCCATGTATCAGTTACTAACTTTCCATTAAAATCTGTTACACTTTCTTGACCAGTATAATAATTTACTCTTTTTGTATTAATTTTATTTTTTTCCATATTAATTGAATTTATCTCAGGTATATAATTATGGTAAACTGCTTCACTATTATCTATTTCTTTAAAATCTTTATTTATTTCATTTGTATCATTAACTCTAGTTTTAGCTTCAAATCCCCAATAATTTATTTTATATCTATATGAATATTTAGAAATTTGATTTTTTAATCTTTCATAAAGAGAATAATGCATGGCTTCACTAAAATTACCTTCATATAAATCCCAATCAATATACACTTTTTCTCCTTTTTCTTTAGAAAATAAATCTTCCAATTCTTTTTTTTCTTTTTCTGTTCCATATTCATTTTTTAAAAAATCTCTTGGATCTTTTATTTTCTTATCTCCCACATTTTCACCAAAATCAACATTAGAATAATCTTTACCATCTGATGTTATTGCTATCTTTGTTGTATTCTTTCCATACTTATCTTGTTGGTAAGTATTGCTTGCTCTTCCTGTTGATTCTAAACCTTTTTCTGTTGGTACTTTCTTCTGTCTTCCTTCTATCTTATTTACTATATGACTTGCTTCTTCAGAAAGTGTTCCTATTAATTTTGCTCTATCACTATTTTTGGGATCATTTGCATTTATTATTATAGTTCTTCTTCCTGTTTCTTTATCTACATAGGCTGTACCACTCTTAGTTTTTCCATTTTTATCTATTAATTGTGGTGCATGAGCTGGGTCAGAAAATATTACATCTACATCATCATAGCCCATATCTGCCAATGTCATTTTTGTTACATCTGCGATTTCATCTGCTGTATTTAATGTTTCTAATTTCTCTTTTGCTATATTATTGAAAGTTCCTATAAATCTTGTTTCTCTTAATTGTTCAAAAGCATTTCTATTATCTTCTCCTGGATCTTTTATTGATTTTTCTATTGCATAAGCTACATCATTTATTTCATCTTTAGCTTTTCCTAAATCTTCTTTAAATTTATCAGGATTTTTAATATAGTTTAGAGTTTGAGATTCAACACTAATATCAGTTTTAAAATGTTTATCTTTAGTAACTTCTGTCATAGTAGATAAATCTTTGTTGATTTCATCTCCAAAAGATTTACCTATTTCTACATTTCCTACAACAGTATTTTTTGTTACTGATTCTAA
>OGGR01000747.1_pt1 | contig 17202 bp, 10 predicted proteins | sample 1571321 | NCBI WGS metagenome assembly OGGR01 (sample SAMEA2582048, study PRJEB24529) | metagenome | biome: Human gut stool | place: China | collected 2011 | reverse complement strand
TCGGAAGCTCACTTTTGGATATTTATTACGGTTTTAATCTTAATTTTCCTTATCAGGTAGTCAGTGCCAAGGTGAATAACCGTTCCGAAGGTCTCAATTTCAAAGTATATAATAACAAGGATATAGAGTTTCTGGATGTACGCGATTCATCCGGTATGCGTACGTATGTGCGGTCACTCTGCTTTGTCTTGTTCAAGGCTGTCAGTGAGCTTTTTCCCGAAGGGAAGCTGTTTGTGGAACATCCGGTATCCAAAGGTTATTTTTGTAATCTGCGGATCGGTCGCCCTATTACATTGGAAGATGTGACGCGTATCAAACAGCGTATGCAGGAGATTATCGCAGAAAATATCTCTTATCACCGCATCGAATGCCATACGGCTGAGGCTGTACGGGTGTTCAGTGAACGCGGGATGAATGATAAGGTGAGGCTGCTCGAAACTTCCGGTTCACTATATACCTATTATTATACGCTGGGCGATACGGTCGATTATTATTATGGTAATCTGCTCCCCAGTACCGGATATATCAAGTTGTTCGACATCGTGAAATACTATGATGGCCTCTTGCTGCGCATTCCCAATAAAGAGAATCCGGATGTGCTGGAGGAAGTGGTGAAGCAGGAGAAGATGCTGGATGTATTTAAGGAGTATCTCAACTGGAGCTATATCATGGGACTTAATAACGCCGGCGACTTTAACCTCGCCTGCGAAGAAGGGCACGCTACGGATTTAATCAATGTAGCGGAAGCATTGCAGGAAAAGAAAATAGCCCAGATTGCCGATACGATCTTCCATCGTGGGGAAAACGGTGACCGGGTGAAACTGATTTTGATTTCCGGTCCGTCCTCTTCGGGAAAGACCACGTTCAGCAAACGTCTTTCCATCCAGTTGATGACGAACGGGCTCAAACCCTTCCCGATCTCCTTGGACAATTATTTCGTAGACCGTGAAGAGACACCTCTGGATGAAAACGGTAACTATGATTATGAGTCTCTGTATGCGCTCGATCTGGAATTGTTTAACCAGCAGTTACAGGCTTTGCTGCGCGGTGAGGAAGTGGAGCTTCCGCGTTTTAACTTCTCTCTGGGGAAGAAGGAATATAAAGGTGATAAACTGAAAATTGAGGATAATACGATTCTCATTCTGGAAGGTATTCATGCGTTGAATCCGGAACTGACACCGCATATCCCGGATGAAAAGAAGTTCAAAATTTATGTTTCGGCATTGACCACTATTTCTTTGGACGACCATAACTGGATTCCTACAACAGACAATCGTTTGCTTCGCCGCATTATCCGCGACTTTAATTATCGGGGATATTCGGCCCGCGAGACTATCTCCCGCTGGCCTAGTGTGCGTGCCGGCGAAGATAAATGGATATTCCCTTATCAGGAGAATGCGGATGTGATGTTCAATTCGGCGCTGTTGTTTGAATTTGCAGTGCTTCGCCTGCATGCGGAACCTATTTTGATGGGTGTTCCGCGCAATTGTCCGGAATATTGTGAGGCGTACCGGTTGCTGAAATTCATTAAATATTTCGTTCCGGTGCAAGATAAGGAAATTCCCCCGACGTCTTTACTCAGGGAGTTTTTGGGAGGAAGTAGCTTCAAATATTAGATAATAAATTTATTTAAGAGAATTATTTTGGAATTTATAGTTATTGTATAAATATAAGTTCGTAACTTCGCGCCGCAAAAAACAAGCGTGGCAATATGTTGTTGTATTCCAGGGAAAGGAAATAACTGTAAGATTAGACTTAAATAATGAACATTTGTACGTTCTTTCCGTTTATGTTATTACACAGCAAAAAAAGGGTATATGATATTTTATAACAATTTACTAGCGAAATGCTTTTTAGGGAAAAAGAAGCATTATTTTATGATAGGAGGGTTATTCTTTACTCGGTACAAGTATTTGGAAGTTTGGGAAGAAATGGAGTTAAGAATACATGCACGGCAATTCTGGGAGTGTTTTTTATTGACTTTAATCCCAGCATTGGGTTTGTCACTATGGTTTTCATGGTGGTGGATGGTGCTTCCGTTCATGACATATCACTTGCTTTACTGGTTTGAAAAAGCAATTAGTTCTCATTCGGTTTTTAACTGGGAGGCATTGACCTATTGTGGTGATGCCGTTTATATGAGAAAAAGAAAATCCTATGCCTGGATGAAATGGTATGGGAAGAAAACTTTTCCGAAATCGGAATGGGAAGATTAAAGGAATAGAGAGACGTTAAAACTCTCTTGCGGATTTATTCAGGCACGGCTTACACAGATTAATATGGTTTCGATTAAAACAGAACCATAAAAACTCTGTAAGCCGTGCCTGAATAATGATATGATAACAGTTATTTCTGCTTTCGGCGGTTTTTCCTTTTCTACTGCTTTTATTTCAGATGTTTCTTTATCCAAAGCAGATGTCCGTACTCTGTGTCACTGGAGGTCCAATGTTCATTAATAGGAGTGATCAATGCTTCTTTCGGGCAATTCAATACATTATATACAATGTAGCTGGTAGTCGGTGGACAAACGTCATCATTGAATCCCCATGTCATATAAGTATCCGCCCTGATTAATTGGGCAAAGTTCACCACATCATAATAAGCCATTGTTCTGATCTTTTCGGGAGTATCCATATCTACGGTATTTCGGAAGAAATGGGGGTAACCTCCGGCACGACCGGCTTTGTAACCTGCCATATCGCTTAGAGCTGGATGATTGGCTACGCAGGCCGTTACCCGCTGATCCAGTCCGGCGGTGACGAGTGCTAATGCTCCTCCCTGGCTGCCGCCTTGAACGATTACATTCTTTCCGTCCCATTCCGGTAGTGAGGTCAGTAGGTCGATGCTGCGGACACAGGCCAGATATACCCGTTTCATGTAATAGTTGTCGCGGCTGTCCAGACCGTTGGACAGGTAGCCATTTTCTCTGCCGTTGAAAGCGGCACTGATTTCTTTGAATTCTTCTTCGCTCATTTCCGGGTTCAGCCCGTGAATCTCTATTTCAAAACGGATGCAGCCTTGTTCGGCGTAATACTTATGTCGCAAAGGTTCCTTGATTGTTTTGATTCCTGCGCCCGGAGGACATAGTACGACAGGGTATTTGCCTTCTTTCTTCGGATAGAACAGGTAGCCGTAGATACTTTGTCCGCGTTGGTTCACCTGCAACTTGATAAGATAGCAGTCTATTTGGTCGGTCGAGTATTTCTTTACGTGCTCTTTGGTGTATGTCAGCGGAAATTTGGCCAGTTCCGCCTTTTCGTTCTCCCAGAATTGCTGAAAGTCGGCAGGCATGGTGGTATACGGACGGAGCTTTTCCGGCGAGAAACCCACTTTGACGTGATGGGAGTATTTCTTTCCGTCTACGGTGGTGGTCAGGCGGCAGTCTCGGAAGCCCGGTTTCTTCATGGTGCCTACGGGGATTGTTGCCTTTCCTTTTCTCATGATGACTGTTCCTTTGGTATCGGCAGGCATCATTTCTCCGCCTATTTCGAAATTAATCGCTATGCTATCTCCCGGAATGCCGTATTTGTAAAACTGTACTTCTACATTTGCCTGTTCTCCAGTTTTGTAAAGCCAGTCGGCATGATCGGGTACGGTTACCCAAAATACGTCACTCCGGTAGGGATTATTTTCGGCAACCGCGAGCAGCGTTGTCAGTAACAACGCTGCTGATACGTAAAATCTTCTCATATTCATTTTACTGTTCAATATAACTGTCATTCGTTTTCTCATTCTATTTTCCATCTGATCGGTTTGTTTATTACGCCGCAATATTAGGAAAGATTAGAAAAACAGAGGTCGATAAAATGTTCTATTAAGTGTAAATTTAGAGCAACTTCCACTCGAATGTATGTTTTCCGGCTTCTAACTCTATGACACGTTCTCCTTTCACAGTATCGGGTACGTATAAAGTGGCACTGCTGTTGGCAGGAATCGTCACGCTGTACACAACACTTTTTTTCTTACGTTCCCATTGGGACTGAATCTCTCCGTACGGAGAACGGTGTCTGGCCTCAAACTGCTTTAAATCACTGGGGAAGTTGGGGCGCAGGAGGATATGTTTAAAACCTGGCTGCTGCGGGTCGGGGAAGATACCGCCCAAGCCTTTATAGAACCATCCTCCGATTTCTCCGAACATCATGTGGTTGTCCGAAATGTCACGTGTAGCATTCAAATCCCAGTTTTCGAGCAGGGTGGTGGCTCCGTTGGCAATCCAGCAGCCCCATGACGGGTAGGTGTCTTGTGCAGCTACTTTATAAGCGGTTTCGGCTTCTCCGTTTTCACTCAAGGCGTTCAGTATGGCTTTGGCTCCCAATACACCCACATCCAGATGGAAACCGGCTTCTTCCACCTTCTTCGCCAGGTTGCGGGCTACTTTTGCTTTCATATCCTTGGGGACAATACCCCACATCAGCGGTACGCTCAGTTCCGTCTGAACGCCGCTGGCGTATATACCGGTTTCCCTGTTCAGATATTTGTCATTGATCGCTTGCCTGATCTTTTCCGCAAGCGCCTGATAATGTTCGTAATCTTCCTGCTTGTTGAACAGCTTTGCGGCATTGGCCAGTATTTTAGTATCTACATAGAAGTATACCGATGAGGTCAGTTCTTTGGACGAATGCGATTTCACAGGAACCCAGTCTCCTCTTCCCCATGAAGTCAGTCCGCTTGGGCTGGTACGGTCTACGTAGTCTACATATCGTTTGATGTTTTCGTAGCAGTCGGCTAATAATTTGCTGTCTCCATAGAACAGATAAATATTCCAGGGAATAATGGCGATTGTACTCGTCCAGTCCAGACCGTTGTCCGTGCCGTATCCCCATCCTCCGGTCGGAATGATGTCGGGTAATACTCCGTTGGGTTGCTGTTCGTCACGGTGGTCGGCTAGCCATTTTTCGTAGACTGTGATGCCGTCATAATTATATAGTGCTGTTTCTATCGCAAAATGTCCGTCTCCCGTCCATCCGTTTTTCTCCCGTTGGGGGCAATCGGTGGGATACCCCATCAGATTGGACAGATAGGCGTTGTTGGTAGCCCACCACAATCGGTTCACGAGTGGGTTTGACGTGTTTATCTCTCCTTTTTGCGGAACGTCGCTGTGAACGAAATAAGCAGTCAGACTGTTTTGATCGAGTGCGACAGGCTTGCTGCTTGTCACTTCTACGTATCTGAAACCTTTGTAGTTGAACCGTGCCATAAACTCGTCTTCTCCCTTTCCGCTCAGAATGAGAATATCCGTCTGGAATGGGTCTTTGTCATCTACCGGACGATGGTATACGTCAATGTTTGACATATTCACCCGTCCGTTGTCATAGATGCGTTCGCCGTGTTTGAGCCTTACTACCGTTCCTTCTTCTCCGGATACCTTGATGCGGGTCACTCCGGACATATTTCTGGCAAAGTCGAATACATACGTTGTGTCGTTCACTTTCTTAAGCGCTTTTGCCGGTATTGTTTCTACAATACGAATCGGCTGTACCTGCTGGGATACGACGTTTTGAGAAGGGACGGCTCTGTAACCAGCTTCCTTCCATTTCGAATCGTCAAAATCTGCCGTGTTCCAGCCTTTCTGTTCCAGGCGGGCGTCATAATGTTCCGCTGTATAGATGCTGTTGAAGATCAAGGCCCCCGAAGAAGTCTTCCAGTCTCTTTCGGAGCGGATTACTTCTGTAGTGCCGTCTTCGTAGGTAATTCTCAGGTCCATGCAAAAAGCGGGGCGGTTACGCCACGGTGCGCGGTCAAAGTCCCAGACGGCTTTTGACTGGTGGTTGTACCAGCCATTCCCCAGCAGTACGCCAATCGCGTTTTTACCTTTCTGAAGTTGGTTGGTCACATCATAAGTCACATAGAAATTCCGTCTGTCGAAACGGGTATACAGCGGGTCTAGCCGATGGTTTCCGATTTTCTCTCCGTTGATGTATAATTCGTATAAACCGGCGACGGCGATGTACGCTCTGGCGGATTTGACTTTCTTTTGAGTGTCGAATGTTTTTCTGAAGTAGGGGGCGGGCTTATAGTTGATGTCTCTGTTGTCGCCAATCCACGCACCCTGCCAGTTCTCCATTCCCATCATTCCGGTCTCGAAGCTGTTGATGTCCGAAGTAGCCTTTTTGCCGTCCTTATCCCATACATTCACTTTCCAGTAATATTTGGTAAAGGGTTGAAGATTCTTTTCCGGATAGGTGACAAGGATTTGATCCGATTCTTTTTTCCCCGAGTTCCATATTTCCCCGTTTTCGTTGTTTGCTTTCAGTGAGTCTGTGCTGACTATTATCTGATAAGCAGTCTGCCGGGCTCCTTGTCGGGCATCGTCCAGCATCCACGACAATCTGGGGTTGGCATTGTCGATACCCAGCGGATTGATAAGGTGGTCGCAATGAAGGTTCACGGGCTTGCATTCTTCTTGCTTTTGTGCAAGGGTGGGTTGCAGTGCACAACATGCAAGTGCAGTCGCTAAATATATTTTTTTCATTCTGTCTATTTGTTTTCCTTTTTAACCACAAACTGATATGTACCGGACTGTAGTTCTAATACTGCCTTTCCATTCATGAAAGTAACTGAAGAAACTCCTTCCGCTTTCACGGCAGCTTTTCCGCTTTCTTCTACTACATAGTCGAGAGTAGGTAATAGTAAGTGAAGAGTGGCGGTGGTGTTGGCAGGTATCGTCACTTGGTAAGAAACTGTTCCGTCATTTTCTTTTTTCCAGCTGCTCTTTATATCTCCATAACAGGAAGGGAACGAAGCATTTACCCAGTCAATCCGTTCCTGACCGGCGGCAACTTCCGGACGGTTGTCTGGAACCGGCTGTAATACGATGTGCTTGAATCCCGGACGTGTTTCGTCGATATCTATACCGCCCATTGTGCGGTACATCCATTCGGAGACTGCTCCATACGAGTAATGATTGAACGAGTTCATCGATACGGGGCCAAAACCTTTCTCTTTGGTATACGAATCCCAGCGTTCCCAGATAGTGGTTGCTCCCTGGTCTATGCTATACAGCCAGGAAGGGTTGTTCCGTTGCAGCAGTAGATCGTAAGCCGTATTTGATTCTCCGAACTGGCTTAATGTCTGATTCAGGATGGCTGTACCCACGAATCCTGTGCTCAGGCGGTTACCGTTGCCGGCAATCTTGCGGACCAGTGTTTCCACTCCTTTCTTACGTGCTTCTTCTGTCGGGAATAAATCCAGTTTCAAGGCAAGCAGATAGGCCGTCTGGCTCTTTTGTTTCAAATCTCCGTCTGCATCGATGTAGCGTGTCTGGAATTCTTTCTTGATTTCCTGTGCCAGCTTTCTGTAAGCCTTTGCTTTGGAGGCGTAGGCATCACAGTCGTCCGTTTTCAATGCTTCCGAAATTTTGGCCATCAATTGTGCCGTATATGCGTAGTAGCATACACTGACATAGCGGCGTTCGGTATCTTCGTACGATAGCCAGTCGCCATAATTTGTTCCGGCACCGTTATAGTTATAACCGTCTCCTTTTTGACGGGACAGGAACTCCATGTATTTCTCCATAGATGCATAATTGTCCTGCAATATCTTTTTGTTGTCGTACATCAGATAGATAGTCCAGGGAACGATGATACCGGCATCAGCCCAGGCTGCCTGTCCGTAGCCTACCCATGAGTGTGGGGCTACATCCGGATAGGCGCCGTCACTTCGCTGACCGTCACGCATATCTCTCATCCATTTTTCGAAGAAGGCGGATACGTTCGCATTATAAGAAGCGGCACGGCAGAACACTTGTGTGTCTCCGGTCCAGCCCAGACGTTCGTCTCTTTGCGGGCAGTCGGTAGGGATGCTCAGATAGTTGCCTCTTTGTCCCCACATGACATTGCTGTATAACTGATTGATTGACCGGCTGCTGGTGACAAACGAAGCTCCCTCTTCGGTAGCGGAACCGACCACTTCCCCTATCAGGGAAAGTACCTCGATGTCTTCACTTGCCGTTATCTCACAATACTGAAAACCGAAGAAGGTCATGGACGGATGGAATGATTCGCCTTCCTTGCTTCCTTTCAGGATATACTTCAATGTTGCTTTTGCACTTCTGAGGTTGGCGGTATATATACTTCCGGCAGGGCCGTCGTCTCCGCGTGATTTATCTCCCGTGTCGTTCAGCATCTCGCCGAAACGGAGTTTCATCTCCGTTCCCGATGCACCTTTTACTTTGAACCGAACCCAGCCGACCATGTTCTGACCTAAGTTGTAGACGGCCGTTTCCCCTTTCTTTAGCCGGATAGGAGCCGGTTTGTCCGTAACACTCACTACATTGATTTTACCGTCTTTTTCACCTTGGTAAACAGTAGTGGACAAAGGGATACGGCTCAGATGCGGACGTACCTGAACGGTGGGACCGGCAAAGGCGATTAACTCTCCTTTGAAATGAGGATTGACAGCCGTCTTGTTCCAGTTGGCAGTATTATATCCGGGCTTCGTCCATCCACTTTCTTTTCGGGCGTCATAAGTTTCTCCGTGGTAGATGTCTCCCATTCGTATGGCACCGTCCATGGATGACAGCCAGGAAAGGTCCGTTACTACCGTTTCCGAAGTGCCGTCCGTATATTTCAGTAATATCTTTGCGATGAATCCTACTTCGTGACTGCCATACTCTCCGTGGCAGACGTCACTGTTCCACCAGCCGGAGGATACCTGGGCGCCGACTGCGTTTTCTCCTTTCCGGAGCAAATCGGTGATGTCATACGTCTGATAGTGGGCTGTTTTGCTGAAATCCGTCCATTCCGGCTTCAATTCGTCATAGCGTATGCTGCCGTCTTCCATCTTGTTTCCTACCCGTTGTCCGTTGATAAACAAATCATAGACGCCTAGAGCCGAACTGTAGATGCGGGCGGATGCAATCTTCTTTTTTGCCTTGAATTCTTTACGGAACATGGGTACTCCGCTCATGTCAACCTGCAATACCCGATAATCGCCGGAACCGGAAACCATATTCAGTTTACGATTACCTCCCACAGATACGATTTCTCCGCCTTCAAAAGCGGACTGAGGTTTCTCGAAATCCTCTTTCAGAACGACTTTGGCTTCTTCCTTGTCGCCTTTCTGTTCGTACTCTGTCAGTACGATATTGTCAAACATGGCCGTTTCGTTGGTGTTATTTCCTCTGAATGCCCGGAAGCCGATATATCCATTTGATAGTTTGGAATCGGTGTCGGTATAGGTATCCACCAGTACCTTGTCAATATAAGTCTTGACCACTCCATCTTTTGCTTCGATTGCCAGATGGTGTTCTTTATTCAGCAAGTCGGATTTAGTGAAGAATTTGCCGATCGGAGTATCCGAACTTTGCAGGCGTCCCCTGTCATAAATATGTCTTCTGATCAAAGGTTCTTTTTCATTGTCCAGCGTATTGACAGACCACATGAATACGTTGGAAGCATCGCGTGCGCCGAAAAGAACGGATGCGTTGCCGGAAGTCAGTGTGACATCCATTTCCAGCAGCATTCGTGCCTTTGTCTGTTTCTTGTCTTCCGGATTGATTTTGGAATTCTTGTTTATTTGAGTTGCCTTGATCCATTGCGCTCCCGACCATCCGTCGGACAGCAGTCCTGTTTCGAAGAAAGCCTTTTCCGTCGAAGTCTCTTCTCCGGTTTTGTTGTTCCACACGGTTACTTTCCAATAATAGCGGGTGGAAGGGGTGAGAGCCGGTCCTGCATAACAGATGTGCAATGATTCGTCAGATGCCACCTTTCCGGAAGTCCAGACCGGATTTAGACAGGCTGCATCGGTCGCTACCGTGATTTGATAGGCTGTTTGTCTGACTCCTCTTTCCGCTGACTCTAGTTGCCAGCTGAATCGGGGAGCTGTTATGTCCAGCCCGATAGGATTGGTCAGATATTCAATCTGTAGTTTTTTGATTGCTGCATTCGTGGGCAGCAGAAAAAGAATAGATAAAAGTAACAAAGTAGTTCGTGCCATTAGTTTAAAGTATTAATAGTTTGTTATGATGGGGGATACTTGCAAATATAGTGCTTATTGTCTTGGATAGACATAAGAATTTTGACACTAATACTTAAAAATATGACCGTCCCCTTGAAATAATAAATGCCTATACTTGTTGTAGTACAGGCATTTATCGTTTTATGTGAATTCCGGCGCCATCTGTGAATAAAGCAGGGGTTATCTTAAAGCTTCCACTTCTTCGGGTGTCAGCGGAATTTTCTTGCCGAGTCGGCGGGCACCTGTCTCCGTGATGAGATAATCTTCTTCGTTGCGGATACCGCCGAAGTCTTTGTAATTTTCCACTTTGTCGTAATTGATAAAATCGGTGAACTTCTTTTCTGCTCTCCACATATCGATCAGTTCGGGGATGAAGTAAATGCCCGGTTCTACGGTATGTACGAATCCCGGTTCCAGTGGAATGGCGAGGCGTTGCGACTTGCGTCCGAACTGCGTGCTCTTCGGCTGACCGTTGTATCCTACCCATATCTCACCCAGATTTTCCATATCGTGAACATCCAGTCCCATCATGTGTCCTAATCCGTGCGGATAGAACAGGGCATGCGCGCCTTCGCGGACAGCATCTTCCGTATTTCCTTTCATTAGTCCGAGAGTTTTCATGCCGTCTACCATGACGCGGGCGGACAATTCGTATACATCCATATAAGGAATGCCCGGACGAAGCGCCTTGACAGATTCCAGATGCATCGCATTCTGGATTTCGTAAACTTCGCGCTGGCGGGTTGTAAATTTCTTATCCGCAGGAATCGTTGACGACATATCGCCTGCATAACCCGACTCGACTTCCGCACCTGCGTCAATCAGGAACAGATCGCCCGGTTTCACTTTATTTCCGTGATAATGGTTGTGCAGCGTCTGCCCGTTGATGGTGGCGATCGTTGCAAACGACAGTTCGCAGTTGTTGGACTCTGCCACGCGATTCATTTCCGCTACTACTTCATATTCGTACATTCCCGGACGAAGCACCTTCATGGCGGTGATGTGCATATCGGCAGTCACGTCACAGGCTTTTTCTATTTCTACGATTTCTTCCGCCGACTTGTAGTTGCGCTGAGCTATGACGGCACGGATGAAAGGTACGGAACCTTCCTGACGTGCAGGTGGTATTCCGAGCCAGTCCATCAGTTTCAGTTTATGTTCGGGGCGGTAGGGAGGAAGATAATGAATTGCTTTTCCACTCTGGACGCATTTGTGCAGATAGCCGACGATATCGGCGGAAGCCATCATTTCCCTGATGCCGACACGTTCGCATTTTTCGCGTAACGTAGGCTGTGAGCCCATCCATACGATGGCATCGATGGATAATTCGTCACCGAAAATAATTTCTTTGTCTTCGTCAATATCGATGATGGCCGAAAGTCCGGCACACGAAAGACCGAAATAATAAAGAAAAGTGGAGTCCTGACGATAACGGAACGTGTTATCCTCATAATTCAGCCCGCACTCGTCATTTCCCAGAAATAACAAAACTCCGGAGCCTAAATTCTTTTTCAGCAGGGCTCTGCGCTGCATATACGTCTCTTTGGCAAACATACTGTCCTAATTTTTAAGTTCGTGCAACAAAGATAACGATTTTTGTGTTATAGGATTAAAAATTATCTCCCTAATCTGTGTAATCTCTCGTTAAAAAGTTACTTTTGTAGCGAGAAACAGTAGAAAGCAAAAACGAATATGGCACAAGGTTCCCGTCAAATACAATCGCAGGCGCAACAGCAGATACAAACGCTCTCGCCACAGCAGATTCTGGTCGTGAAGTTGTTGGAGCTTCCCGCAGTCGAGCTGGAAGACCGTATCCATGCTGAACTATTGGAAAATCCGGCGCTTGAAGAAGGCAAAGAAGACGCTGCTACAGATGAATATGCCGATGGCGTCAGTCCGGAAGAAGGCATGGATAACGATGCCAATGATTATGATTCTTTAAGTGATTATCTCACCGAAGACGATATCCCCGACTATAAATTGCAGGAAAACAACCGCTCGAGGGACGAGCAGGCGGAAGATATTCCTTTCTCCGACGCCACCTCTTTTTATGAAATCCTGAAAGAACAACTCCGTGAACGTAACCTGACCGAGCACCAGTGCGAACTGGTGGAATATCTGATCGGTTCGCTGGACGATGACGGACTGCTCCGTAAATCGCTGGAAAGTATCTGTGACGAACTGGCTATCTACGCCGGTATCGAATCTACGGAAGAAGAACTGGAAGAGGCTCTGTGCATCCTGCAGGATTTTGACCCGGCAGGTATCGGAGCACGCAACCTTCAGGAATGTCTGATGATACAGATTCTGCGCAAGAAGAGCGAAGAGAAGAAGCCGTCACCGATATTGAACCTGGAAGAGCGCATCATCAGTGACTGTTATGAAGAATTTACCCGGAAGCACTGGGAGAAAATCATTAAGAAACTGGATGTCAGAGAAGAGACTTTCAATGAGGCGATTGCCGAAATAACCAAGTTGAATCCCCGTCCGGGCGCTTCGCTCGGAGAGACGATCGGAAGAAACCTACAGCAGATTGTTCCCGATTTTCTGGTGGATACCTACGATGACGGAACGATTAACGTAAGCCTGAATAACCGCAATGTTCCCGAACTCCGGATGAGCCGCGACTTTACCGAGATGGTGGAGGAGCATACCAAAAATAAGGCGAACCAGTCCAAAGAGTCGAAAGAAGCCATGATGTTCCTGAAACAGAAGATGGATGCGGCACAAGGATTTATCGATGCGGTGAAGCAGCGGCAGAATACATTGATGACTACCATGCAGGCGATTATCGACTTGCAGCGTCCTTTCTTCCTCGAAGGCGACGAGTCATTGCTGAAACCGATGATTCTCAAAGATGTGGCAGAACGTACCGGACTGGATATCTCTACGATTTCCCGTGTCAGTAACAGCAAATACGTACAGACCAACTTCGGCATCTATCCGCTTAAATTCTTCTTCAGCGATGGCTATACGACGGAAGACGGAGAGGAAATGTCCGTACGCGAGATACGTAAGATTCTGAAAGAATGCATTGACGGAGAAGACAAAAAGAAACCGCTGACAGATGACGAACTGGCGGATATCCTGAAGGAAAAAGGCTATCCTATCGCCCGCCGTACGGTGGCGAAATACCGTCAGCAGTTGAATATACCGGTGGCAAGACTGAGAAAGTGAGTTTAAAGTATTAACTATAAAGTATTAAGTATTAGTGCTGATGGATAAAGAAAAAGAGCATATCATAGCGGATAAAACAATGTTGCGGGTGGCACGGATCACCTCCATCGTGTTTACTCCATTTTCTATACCGTTTCTGGCGTTTCTGGTGTTATTCCTGTTTTCTTATCTCCGTATCATGCCGATACTTTATAAGGGAATTGTGTTGGGAATCGTTTACTGCTTCACCATACTGACGCCCACTATCACCATTTTCCTGTTCCGGAAGATCAACGGGTTTGCCCGTCAGGAACTGAGTGAGCGTAAGAAACGTTATGTACCTATCCTGCTGACTATCATTTCGTATGTGTTCTGCCTGCTGATGATGCGGAAACTGAATATTCCCTGGTATATGACCGGAATCATTTTTGTTTCCCTGGTGATATCGATCATCTGCATTCTGGTCAATCTGAAATGGAAACTGAGCGAACACATGGCGGGGATGGGCGGTATTATCGGGGGACTGGTTTCGTTCAGTGCGCTGTTCAGCTATAATCCGGTAGTGTGGTTGTGCCTGTTTATTCTGATTGCAGGCATATTGGGCTCGGCGCGGATTGTGCTGGGGCATCACACCTTGGGCGAGGTCCTTTCCGGTTTTGTAGTCGGGCTGGTCTGCTCTTTTTTGATACTCCATCCGGCGTACAACCTTATATTCAGAGTATTTTTATTTTAAAAACAATATAAATCCTAAAAACTAATTATTATGAACTTTCCACAGAACTTGAAGTACACGAATGAACACGAGTGGATTCGCGTAGAAGGAGACATCGCTTACGTAGGTATCACAGATTACGCACAGGAACAATTGGGCGATATTGTATTCGTTGATATTCCTACCGTAGGAGAAACGTTGGAAGCCGGAGAAACTTTCGGAACGATTGAAGTGGTAAAGACCATTTCCGATCTTTTCTTACCGTTGGCAGGCGAGATACTCGAACAGAACGAAGCTTTGGAAGAAAATCCGGAGCTGGTAAACAAAGACCCTTACGGCGAAGGCTGGCTGATCAAGATGAAGCTTGCTGATGCCAGTGCTGCGGAAGACCTGCTCGATGCCGAAGCATACAAGGCGGTAGTGAACGGCTGAATTTGAATAAACAGTACTTCTGCCTCTCCCCATAGGGGGAGGTGGTAGGTAAATGAATGTATGTAATAACTTTTAGATTAGATGAAAATGACTCCAATTGTAAGTATCATCATGGGTAGCACGTCCGACCTTCCTGTTACAAACATCTCTGTGCAACTGCTGAATGATATGCATGTACCGTTCGAAATGAACGCCCTTTCTGCTCACCGCACGCCGGAGGCTGTGGAAGAGTTTGCCAAAAATGCCCGTAGCCGTGGCATTAAAGTAATCATCGCTGCTGCCGGAATGGCTGCCGCCCTTCCGGGTGTCATCGCAGCCAACACAACGCTTCCGGTGATCGGAGTACCTGTAAAAGGCTCTGTGCTCGACGGTGTAGACGCTCTGTACTCCATCATTCAGATGCCTCCGGGCATTCCTGTGGCTACGGTTGCTATCAATGGAGCGATGAATGCGGCTATCCTTGCCATTCAGATGCTTGCGTTGAGCGATGCGGCATTGGCTGAGGCTTTTGCTGCTTACAAAGAAGGACTGAAAAAGAAAATCGTAAAGGCAAACGAAGAACTGAAAGAAGTGAAGTTCGAATATAAAACTAATTAATTGACAATTGACAATTGACAATTGACAATGGGCTGGCGCTGTGGGTGCTTTGTTGAGCTTGTTGTTGATTCTCGATTCTCAATTGTCAATTGTCAACTGTCAATTGTCAATTGAAAAGATGGATTTATTCAATTACTTTCGAAGAGAAACATCCGAAGTAAATATTGGGGCTGTACCTTTGGGCGGCCCCAATCCTATTCGTATCCAGTCGATGACGAACACGTCCACTATGGATACAGAAGCTTGTGTGGAACAAGCCAAACGCATCGTCGATGCCGGCGGCGAGTATGTACGACTGACCACGCAGGGCGTCAAGGAAGCGGAAAACCTGATGAATATCAATATCGGGCTACGAAGTCAGGGATATATGGTTCCGTTGGTGGCCGATGTGCATTTTAATCCGAAAGTGGCCGATGTAGCAGCTCAATATGCAGAAAAGGTACGGATCAATCCGGGCAACTATGTAGATGCAGCGCGTACTTTTAAGAAACTGGAATATACCGACGAGGAGTATGCGCAGGAGATACAGAAGATTCATGACCGCTTTGTGCCGTTTCTGAATATCTGTAAGGAGAATCATACGGCTATCCGCATCGGAGTCAATCACGGTTCCCTGTCCGACCGTATCATGTCCCGCTACGGAGACACTCCCGAAGGGATGGTGGAATCCTGTATGGAATTCCTGCGTATCTGTGTGGCGGAACATTTCACGGATGTGGTGATTTCGATCAAGGCTTCCAATACGGTGGTGATGGTGAAGACCGTCCGCTTGCTTGTTGCCGTGATGGAACAGGAGGGAATGTCATTTCCCCTGCATCTTGGAGTGACGGAGGCCGGAGACGGAGAAGACGGACGTATAAAATCTGCCTTGGGCATCGGTGCGCTGCTTTGTGACGGATTGGGAGATACGATTCGTGTGTCGCTTAGTGAGGCTCCCGAAGCGGAAATTCCCGTAGCGCGCAAGCTGGTGGATTATGTTCTGTTGAGGCAGGATCATCCCTATATCCCGGGTATGGAGGCACCGGAATTTAATTATCTTTCTCCTTCGCGCCGCAAGACGCGGGCAGTGCGGAATATCGGGGGCGAACATCTCCCTGTCGTTATTGCCGACCGCATGGATGGGAAGACGGAAGTCAATCCGCAGTTTACTCCGGATTATATCTATGCCGGAAGAACGTTGCCCGAACAGCGGGAAGAAGGAGTGGAATATATTCTTGATGCCGATGTATGGGAAGGGGAGGCCGGAACATGGCCTGCTTTCAATCATGCGCAGTTGCCGTTGATGGGCGAGTGCAGTGCAGAACTGAAATTCCTGTTTATGCCTTACATGGCGCAAACGGATGAAGTGATTGCCTGTCTTAAGGTGCATCCCGAAGTTGTGGTTATTTCTCAGAGCAATCATCCGAACCGCTTGGGCGAGCACCGTGCATTGGTGCATCAACTCATGACGGAAGGTCTGGAGAATCCGGTTGTTTTCTTCCAGCATTATGCGGAGGACGAGGCGGAAGATTTGCAGATTAAGTCCGCTGTTGATATGGGAGCATTGATTTTTGACGGTTTATGTGACGGGATTTTCCTGTTCAATCAAGGAAGTCTGAGTCATGCGGTAGTAGATGCTACTGCCTTCGGTATCTTGCAGGCAGGACGCACCCGTACTTCTAAAACGGAATATATTTCTTGTCCGGGCTGCGGTCGTACGCTTTATGATCTGGAAAAGACAATTGCGCGTATCAAGGCGGCTACCTCACATCTGAAAGGCTTGAAAATCGGCATCATGGGATGTATCGTCAACGGCCCCGGTGAGATGGCGGATGCTGACTACGGCTATGTAGGTGCCGGACGCGGAAAGATCAGCCTTTATAAAGGTAAAGTTTGCGTAGAGAAAAACATACCCGAAGAAGAGGCGGTGGAACGGTTGCTGGAATTTATCCGCAATGATCGGAAAGAACTGGAACTTTAATCAGTTATACTTTTAAATAGTTAAGACAGGAGTTGCTTTAAGTTTGCTTAAGGCAACTCCTGTCTTTTATTATAGTATACACAAACATTTATCCGTACAAGGGGAAGATAACCACCCGGGATTAATAGTAGGAGAACCGTTCATTAGGCTATTATGTAGGTTAGATTAATGTATTCTGTCAGTAAGAAGAAGTCATTTCACGTACATGGGTCCATCAGTCCACGTACGTGATCTATTGGGTTCATGTACGTGAACCGAACGGTCCACGCACGTGAAACGAATACATGAAACGTACTAAATATATTAGTCAAACCTTGTTAGCTTGTTAAGGTTTGTACTTCCCTAATAATGGTTGACTTGTTTATCTCTAATAGCTGCTATGTGTTGA
>OGGR01000742.1_pt1 | contig 17323 bp, 10 predicted proteins | sample 1571321 | NCBI WGS metagenome assembly OGGR01 (sample SAMEA2582048, study PRJEB24529) | metagenome | biome: Human gut stool | place: China | collected 2011 | reverse complement strand
TCTTTAACGAGCTTGCAAATATACATATTTATATTGGATATCTATTTCTTTTTTTACTCGCTTGCAGAAGATTAAGATTTGTAAACGGGTGTATATTCGTCAGATAGCGATGTGATTAATATGATATTCGGAGATAAGCGGTTGGCAGTACGGTTACTTTTTGCTACTTTTGTGCGAACATTAAAAAGGAAAGGATTGAATATATGGAAAGTAAGAAGCCGTTGATCCTCGTTTCGAATGACGATGGTGTTATGGCTAAAGGTATTAGTGAACTGGTGAAGTTCCTTCGTCCGTTGGGGGAAATTGTTGTAATGGCACCCGACTCTCCGCGCTCCGGCAGCGGCAGTGCATTGACGGTGACTCATCCGGTTCATTATCAACTGGTCAAAAGAGAAGTGGGACTGACTGTATATAAATGTACAGGAACGCCGACCGATTGTATCAAGCTGGCATTGGGCTCAGTGCTCGACCGGAAGCCTGACCTGATCGTAGGCGGTATCAATCATGGAGATAATTCCGCTATTAACGTGCATTATTCAGGAACGATGGGAGTAGTGATTGAAGGCTGTCTGAAGGGAATTCCTTCGATTGGTTTTTCTCTGTGCAATCATCAGCCCGATGCTGATTTTGAACCTTCGGGTCCTTATATACGCAAGATAGCTGCCATGATATTGGAAAAAGGACTGCCCCCGTTGACTTGTCTTAATGTGAACTTTCCCGATACTCCCGACCTCAAAGGAGTGAAGGTTTGTGAACAGGCAAAGGGATGCTGGGTGAATGAATGGGTAACTTGTCCCCGTCTTGATGACCATAATTACTTTTGGCTGACCGGTTCATTCACCGATCATGAACTTGAAAATGAGAACAATGATCATTGGGCGCTGGAAAACGGATATGTGGCTATCACGCCAACGACAGTCGATATGACTGCTTACGGCTTTATAGATGAACTGAATGGCTATTGTCAGCAACTGGAATTCTGACATACGCATTGTGCTGATTTCAAATATCAAAACTCCTAATTCAAAATTCCCATGAAGTACTATCTGATTGTCGGTGAAGCTTCCGGAGACTTGCATGCGTCCCATTTGATGACTGCCCTCAAGGCGGAAGATCCTCAGGCCGATTTCCGCTTTTTCGGTGGAGATTTGATGGCTGCCGTCGGAGGAACGATGGTGAAGCATTATAAAGAGCTGGCGTATATGGGATTTATTCCAGTACTGCTTCATTTGCGTACGATTTTTGCAAATATGAAACGTTGCAAGGAAGATATTGTGGCGTGGAATCCCGATGTGGTGATCTTGGTCGATTATCCCGGTTTCAATCTTAACATAGCTAAGTTTGTGCATTTCGAGACGCAGATTCCTGTCTTCTATTATATTTCTCCGAAGATATGGGCATGGAAGGAGTACCGCATAAAGAATATCAAACGTGATGTGGATGAACTTTTCTCCATTCTTCCTTTTGAAGTGGAGTTTTATACTTTGAAACACCGCTATCCTATACATTATGTAGGAAATCCTACGGTAGATGAAGTGACTGCCTATCAGAAAGCTCATCCCAAAAATCCGGAAGCATTCTTGGCGGATAATAACCTGGAGGATAAACCGATAATCGCACTATTGGCGGGAAGCCGGAAACAGGAGATCAAGGATAATCTGCCGGATATGCTGAAGGCGGCTTCTGCTTTTCCCGATTATCAACTGGTACTGGCCGGTGCTCCCGGCATCGCTCCGGAGTATTACAAGCAATATGTAGGGCAGGCTAAAGTGAAAATAATCTTTGCCCAGACCTATCGTTTGCTACAACATGCGGAGGTGGCTTTGGCCACTTCGGGTACGGCGACTCTTGAGACAGCCTTGTTCCGTGTTCCTCAGGTGGTTTGTTACTATACACCGATTGGAAAAGTGGTTTCGTTTTTGCGTCGTCATATATTGAAAGTGAAATTTATTTCACTGGTCAATCTGATTGCAGACCGTGAGGTCGTAAAGGAGTTGGTTGCAGATACAATGACAGTCGGAAATATGCAGAATGAACTAAAGAAACTGATTGAAGATCAGGAGTATAAGAATCGTATGCTTGCCGAATATGAGTATATGGCAGATCGGTTGGGACCTGCAGGTGCTCCCCAGCATGCCGCTCGCAAAATGCTTGAACTGTTGAAAAAATAACTTTCTTTTTCTGAATAAACGTAAAGCCGGTGCAGTAAATGCCCGGCTTTTTTATTTATATAGCAGAAGAATTAAAAAGAGAGGAACAAATATGAAAAAATTTAATTGGCTTTTAGTAATGTTATTGCTCGCATTGGTACCTGCGCTGCAATCATGTGACGACGATGGGTACTCAATTGGAGACATAGGATGGGATTGGGCTACAGTTCGTGCCACCGGTGGCGGTGGTTATTATCTGGAAGGTGATCGTTGGGGTATGATTGATCCGGTGGCCAGTTCTATTCCTTGGTACAAACCGGTAGACGGTGAACGAGTAGTTGCTTTTTTCAATCCTTTGGCTGATACGGATAAGGGTGCTCAGGTAAAGATTGAAGGAATTCAGGAAGTGTTGACAAAAGAGGTGGAAGATATGACGGCTGAAAATGAAGAGGAATTCGGTAATGATCCTATCGTGATTTATCAAGGAGATATGTGGCTGGGAGGAAAGTTTTTGAATATCATCTTCCATCAGTATTTGCCTCGTTCTGAAAAGCACCGCATCAGTCTTGTACAGAATAAGATAGAACCGGAAGCTCCGGAAACACCGGAAGCTTTGAATGTGGATGAAGATGGGTATATACATCTGGAATTACGTTACAATACGTATGATGATGTAACTGGATACCGGGGATGGGGACGAGTTTCTTATAATCTGGAAGAGTTCTATCCAACGGCAAAAGATGCAGCTGAAACAGAATTTAAAGGATTTAAGGTGACTATTAATTCAAAAGAAAATGGAGAAGGAAGAGTGATCGTTCTTGATTTGGATCATCCGGTAGGCGTTCCGGAAAAAGCGAAAGATGTGCATTCTACTTCTTTTGTTAAATAGCAAAACTTTTATAAATAACTAAACCTAAACCTTGACGAACACTGTGTGTGAAAAAAAAAGGTCGGAAGTGCTTCAAAGCGGCTTCCGACCTTTTATTTTATTTATTCTGTTATTAAAACCAAGTTAGTGCATACAGATAAAAGACTGCTGCCGGTATAGCCATCAAAGCACTGTCGAAACGGTCGAGCATCCCTCCGTGTCCCGGAAGAATGGTCCCTGAATCTTTAACGTGCAGCTGGCGTTTCAGTAATGATTCTGTCAGGTCGCCCCATGTTCCGAAAACGACAACGACTAAAGCGAGACCTGCCCATTCCCACATCGACATAATCGTGAAGTAATGTGCCAAGACAAAAGAAGCTCCGATAGCTACTACTCCGCCGCCGATGGAACCTTCCCATGATTTTTTAGGAGAGATACGTTCAAACAAGCGGTGTTTGCCAATTAATGAACCGACGCAATATGCACCTGTATCACTCAGCCAAAGGAATATAAAGATGGACAATGGCAGAATCGGATTGTAGCTTACGCTGCTATATTCCGGATCAGTATGAAACGCCAAGACATTAAGCAAGGCAAACGGCAGGCCTATATAAAGCTGGCTGAGCATGGAATATGCCCAGTTAAGCATTGAACTTGCCTTTTTCAGATACAATTCGCTGATCATCAAATAGAGCAGCAACAGCAAATAAGGAATGAAAATCTTGGAGTCGGCTGCGTCGATACAGAATCCCATCACTGCGAGGAACAGGTAAGCTCCTCCCAGCATGATAATGGTTTTGTTTACGTTGACTCCTTCTGCACGGCTGTTGATTAACTGTCCGAATTCATAGATCGTCAGTGCACTGATCGCCATGAACAGAATGCCGAAGCTGAAAGAATTATAGAGTATACATCCCACCAGAATGGCGACAAAGAGTATACCCGTAATGGCCCGTTTTATAAAATTACTAATCAAAATCTTCGTGTTTTAATTATTTAGATTCGGTAGTTTGTTCTTTCTCATTGGATTTTGCTTCTATAGTAACTTTTCCTTCTACGGTTACTTTTTTTCCTTCCGCAGTGATTTTCGTTTCTGTAGTTGCTTCTTCCTGAGCAGAATTTTTAGCTTCCTCTTCTTTGATTTCTTGTTCTTCTGCTTTCAGTTTCTCGGCAAGTTCTCTTTCCGCTCTGGCAGCATCCTGGCTTTCTTTGGCAGCCATGATTTCTTCCGAGCGGGATGCCCACGGGCGTTTACCGAAAATACGTTCAACGTCTTCGGCAAAGATCACTTCTTTGTCGATCAGTAACTGAGCCAGTTCATTGTGTCCTTCCATATGTTCGGACAAAATCTTCTTGGCACGTTCATATTGCTCGTTCACCATCCGTTTCACTTCTTCATCGATGAGTTCGGCTGTCTTTTCGCTATACGGGCGGTTGAAAGAATATTCCTCATTATTATAATAGCATAAGTTGGGTAGTTTGTCACTCATACCTAAATAAGCAATCATGCCGTATGCTTGTTTCGTAACTCTTTCGAGGTCGTTCATAGCACCGGTAGAGATGCGCCCGATAAACAGGTCTTCGGCTGCACGTCCTCCGAGGGTAGCGCACATTTCGTCAAGCATTTGCTCTTTGGTAGTGATCTGACGTTCTTCCGGCAGATACCAGGCAGCACCCAATGCACGTCCGCGGGGAACAATCGTTACCTTGATCAATGGATTTGCATATTCCAGCAACCACGAGATAGAGGCGTGTCCTGCTTCATGCAAGGCAATCGAGCGTCTTTCCGCTTCTGTGGTAATCTTGGTCTTCTTTTCCAGACCACCGATGATACGGTCTACCGCATCCAGAAAATCCTGCTTGCCTACAAATTTCTTTCCGTGACGGGCTGCGATCAAGGCAGCTTCATTGCAGACATTCGCAATGTCCGCACCGGAGAATCCCGGAGTCTGACGTGCTAGCAAATCTACATCTACTGTATCGTCTATCTTGATCGGACGCAGGTGTACGCCGAATACTTCTTTACGTTCGTTAAGGTCGGGCAGGTCTACGTGTATCTGACGGTCGAAACGTCCGGCACGAAGCAATGCCTTGTCAGTCAGCAACTGATTCAGGGTGTTTTCACGCTCATCATTTCCACCCATTGCAGGGTTTTTGCCACGAGCACGGCCTACCGCGTCAATTTCGTCGATAAAGACAATACAAGGAGCTTTTTCTTTAGCTTGCTTGAACAGGTCACGTACGCGGGAAGCACCTACACCGACAAACATTTCTACGAAGTCAGAACCTGCCAGTGAGAAGAACGGAACGTTTGCTTCACCGGCAACAGCCTTCGCAAGCAATGTCTTACCGGTTCCCGGAGGGCCTACGAGCAATGCGCCTTTGGGAATCTTACCTCCTAGGTCAGTATACTTCTGAGGTTCTTTCAGAAACTCTACGATTTCTTCTACCTCCTGTTTGGCTTCCGCCAGGCCGGCTACGTCCTTGAATGTAATCTTGATGGAGCCTCCCTTTTCGAAAAGCTGGGCTTTGGATTTTCCTACATTGAATACACCGCCGGCACCACCGCCGCCACCGCCGCTCATACGACGCATGAAGAATATCCACAGGGCGATTAATAAAACCAGCGGAAGAATATTAATCAGGATTGCCGGGAAAATATCCGAATCGGCAGGGTAATCTGCTATTCCGTCAAAATGACCGGCTGCTTTTTCGTCCTGCAGAAATTTATCCAGCCTGTCCTTAGAAGGAGGGTTACTGGTAATAATTGGGTTTCTTCCTACTTTGGTGGAGTCCGCACCGAATATTGCACCTACGGCATTCGGTTTGACATGAGCTTCGAGAGTTTTCTCAGAGCCCAGTACTTTGCTGATGTAGCCGTTAGTGACATACTTCTGGAAGTCGCTGTAAGGAACGACTTTACTTCCGCTTCCTCTTGAATCGCTGCTCCACCAAAGGCCGAGAAGCATGAGGGCAATAATCATATATAGCCAGTTCAGATTGAACTTGGGCATATTCACCTTATTATTAGGCTTATTGTTATTGTTGTTAGTATTATTGTTGTCCATAATTGTGGATTAGTCTAAATCGGGGATTTGAGTAAGTTTGGCGTCAGCCCACAGATGTTCAAGATTATAGAAGGATCTTACTTCCGGCAGAAAGACATGTACAAGTACATCGGAATAATCCATTGCCACCCATTCTGCATTTCGAAGTCCGTCGATTGCGGTCGGTTTGCTGTCTGCACCTTTACGGGCAAACTCCTTGACAGAGTCTACAATAGCATTTACCTGACTAGGGGAGTTCCCCTGGCATATAACGAAATATTTGCAGATGGTATCTTCTATACTGGTTAAATCAGCAATAATGATGTTTTTACCTTTTTTTTCCTGAATTCCCTCTTTAATTTTTTCAATTAATATTTTCGTATCGTTCATTCCTGTAATTGAAATTAATAATTCATGTTCTCTTTTGGTTTATAACAAAAAAGGATTACCCTTTGTTTCTGATTATAAACGTGATATTTTTGACAAATATACGCTGATTTATTGGATACAAGAAAGTTATCCCTCAATTTTTGTGTTTTTTAGTGGAGATACTTTTGTTTGGAAAGCTTATTTGGACATTTTTGCAAAAAAAATATCGGATTTGTTTTGAATTCCCAAAATATTTGTATCTTTGCACCCGCAAACGAAAATCATTGGGCTATGGTGTAATGGTAACACTACAGATTCTGGTCCTGTCATTCCTGGTTCGAATCCAGGTAGCCCAACAAGATCAACGTCAATGATGAATACGAAAATCCCGCTAAAATGAAAGTTTTAGCGGGATTTTTGCTTTTTGCGGTATACTTTCATAGCTGGTAAGGCTCAAAAAAAAGAGTCTTCCAAAATGAATGGAAAACTCTTTTTACATCAGCACCGTTTAGGTGATGTTTTTCTGCATCTATGATGGGATACCTATTGTGTCTGTGTTATGACATTTGGCTGCTACCAACCCGGATTCTGAACAAGTTTGTTCGACTTCTGAATCTCGTTTAACGGGATAGGATAGAGGTACATGCGTCTTTCAAAAATACGGGTTTCAAATGCGGTACGCTCCATAAAGTCCTCCAGGTTATCGGCATTCATATTCATACCATGTACCGGTCCGCCTTGCTTATATCCTTCTTCATCGGCACACATCCAGCGACGGACGTCGAAATAGCGTTGTCCTTCGGCGAATAGTTCGATCCGGCGTTCTTTGCGGATGGCTTCTTCCTGTAAGGCTTGGTTGCCTTTTATTTCAGGCTTGATGTCCTTTAGTAAAGGGATACCTGCCCGGTAGCGGACACTGTCGATATGTGCAATGATACGTTCATCCGAAGGATTTACATGGTTCAACGCTTCGGCATATAATAAATAGAAGTCGGCGAGACGGAATAACATTCCTGCTCTGTATTTTGATTTGGCATTGCTTCCTTGGTTTAAAAGATCACGGTTCATTCCCTTGTAAAGCAGATAGCCGGAGTAGCTCATATCCGCTTTGGAGTTATCGTCTCCGCTGCCTTTATAGAAATAAATCTGTTTCGTTGTTTTTTGCCATGTCTTGCCGGAGTAAGTTATGGCCTGATAAAAACGTGGTTCGCGATTCTTATACATATTAGGAATGCCGTCTTCGCCAATGCCTTCTTCTGAATAAAGCCCTGACTCGTGAATACTCTTGCCGTCATTCATGTAGAAATCGTCAATGGCTTCCTGCAATACACCTACACAACCGAATCCGCTATATATCGCACGTGGAGTGCATCTGCGTTCTCTTCCTTCTCCACCTACATCGCCCCATGAATTCTTGCTGGTTTGCCAGATAGCTTCCGGGTTGTTCAAACTTACCTGAAAGAGTTGGTATAGAGATTCTTCTGCATTCAACTCTCCGTCTTTATCTTTTTCTTTATAAAGGTGATAGTGAGTTTTTGCATAATCAATGAAGCGCTGCAACGCGTTTAAGGCAGTTTGCCATTTTTTGTCATCTTTCGCAGGAAACAGTTGTTTGTCCTGATTATCCCTCAATGCGATTGCTTCCGAATATCCTCCGTTAAGTAAGGGGCTTGCGGCATACACGTGGAGTTTTGCCAGAATAGCCAATGCTGCCCCTTTGGTAGGTGCTGCGCTTCGATTCTCGTTTGGAGTCCCGTCATCGTTCACTTCCTTTTCAGGCAGCTCATTGTAGCATTCATTGAGTTCGGAATCGATGAATTGCACTACTTCGTCGACAGAGTTCCGGTAATAGTCCAGATCACTTGCGGACGGTTCCGATATTTCTGTCATAATGGGGATAGGACCATACAATTCAAATAACAAGTAGTGATAGTAAGCACGTAGGAAACGAGCTTCGTTTTTCAATCTTGCCAATTCGTCTTCGTCAATGTAATCCGTAACGTCACCTTGCTGTGGGATCGTATGCGAGTATGCCAGAAATTCGTTTGCCTGACGGATTTGTTTGTAAAGACTCCAGCGCGATAAATCCGCCGATCCGGCATGGTAACCTACTGTCGGAATTGTCTTGACATTATTTTGTGCACTTTTTAACTCGTCGGAAACTGCCGGCCAGGGATTATCCAATCCCGTCAAGGCTGCATAAGAACTGGTTATAATAATGTTTGATACATCCGGAATTCCGGAATATATATATCGGTGGAAGCGACGGGCATAACCGGTATTATTGAATACTTCTTCCATGCTTAATTCTGCCGCCAGGTCGTCCGATACATCCAGATAATCGCTGCAACCCGAAAAGAATATCGTGCTTAGTCCTACGGCCACTATGATTGATAGTTTTTTCAATGTCTTCATATATATAATGTATTATATGTATTATTAGAAAGTAAAGTCAAGACCGAATGTGAAAGTCCGGCTCAGTGGATATGAGAAGCCGCCGTTGGTGTTTCCAAGTTCCGGGTCCCACATTTTGATATCATCCCATACACAAAGATTGTTTCCTTGCAGATAAACACGCAAAGCTTGTATACCGATTTTTTTCAGTGTTTTCTCCTTGAAGTTGTAACCGACTTCAATATTTTTCAGTCGCAGGAAGCTGGCATTGCGCAGCCACCAGGTGCTGGCAGCTGTATTGTTATCATAATTGGTAGAGTGCATGCGCGGGAACATTACATTTTGGCTTGGGTTCTGTTCGGTCCATCTGTTGGCTACTTCTGATCGTACAGCGGATTCTTCGACTCCCCATTGGAACGGGAAAAATGCTCCGTCCGAGCTGGCTCCTAATACGGTCGATGTATTTCCTGATCCTTGGAAGAAGATACCGACATAGGCTCCTTTCCATTCGGCATTGAGGCCGAAGCCATAAACTATTTCCGGAACGGAAGGATTTCCTACATCTTCCATTTGGTCGTTGCTGTCGATCTTACCGTCTCCGTTCAGGTCTTTGTATTTGATATCTCCCGGACGTACTCCGCTTGACAAGCCGGATACAACTCCCGGTTTCAGTTCATACTGGCGGTTCAGACCTTCACCTGTTATGTTGAAGTCGTCGGCGGTATAAAGTCCGTCAGCAATGTATAGTTTCCATGAGTTGAGGCGAGTTCCTTTCTTTTCGAGCCACGGATAGACTTGTGGCACCTGATCATATTCGAGGATTTCGTTACGTGCAAATGTAAAGTTGCCGCGTGCGCTCAGGTTTACTTCACCGACTTTATAATTGAGATTCAGACTTGCATCCACACCCTGGTTTTTCACGATACCGAAGTTTTGCCATGGCATTTGCTGGAAGCCTGTCACATTGGAAACGGTATTACGTTGCAATAGGATGTCCTTACGTTTGTTGTTGAAGTAGTCCACTTGCAGGTCAATGCGATTGTCGAATAACCCCAAGTCGATACCGAAGTTGCGTTTGTCTTCGATTTCCCAGGAAAGAAACGGTGACTCGAACTGGGCTTCGGTAATTCCATTGCCTACTCCGCCCAATGCGCCGCTATTGCTGAATCCGATATTATAGCCACTATTATCTTGTTTCATGGTTCCACGATATAAGAAGCGGTTGCCTCCGGTATCGTCGTTACCGGTACGCCCGATGGAGAATCTTAGTTTCAATTTACTTACTACCTTTTTCAAGGCTTCCGGATAATAATGTTCATTGCTGATATACCATGCCAAACCCATGGCGGGGAAGAAACCGAAGCGATAGCCTTTTGCAAAGGTTTCCGAACCGGTGTAGCCGAAGTTACCTTCTAAGAAATAGCGTCCGTCATATCCATAAGTTACACGGCCTACCAAACCTTGCTTTCTATAAGGTAAAGCGTTATTGTGATACTGTGTTTCTTTTTGCATGTATAGGAACATAGCGCCTACATCGTGTTTCTCTGCAAATGTACGGTTGTAATTGAAGGCTGTTTCAAAGTAAATCTTTTTGTTTGAACTGTTACTCAGGTTTTCTGATAACACATCGCTGCCTTCTACTACAGTCTTATATAACAGTTTGCCATTTTCGTCGCGTCCTGTGGCCAGATATTGTGTCGGTGTTTTGGTGCGTTTGGCGATATATGACATGTCTGCGTCAAAGCTGATGAGGCCTTTCCATGTCAAGCCCTTAGTCAGGAAGTCCAGTTTTTGGTCTACTTCCACTTTTGATTGGATGGAAGTTCTCCATTCTTTGGCGTATCCTGAGTTAACAAGCAGGTTGTACGGGTTGGAACGATTGCCTGACGGACGGGGATGTCCGGCCACAGTTCCGTCGGAATAAACTGCCGGCATGATATAAGACGGAGTACGGCACATGGTAGTAAAAATAGTGCTGGTTCCTGTTCCCGGATAATTGGTTTGCAGGTATTGTCCGCTGAGGTCTACTTTTACTGTTGTGGTTTTAGTTGCGTCAAAGTCAATGTTGCTGCGCAGATTGTAGCGCTTCAATCCGATATTGTTATCATAGTCATTGCCGAAATCCTTGAATATACCATTTTCCTGATAGAAGGCGCCGGATACGAAGTAACGGGCACGTTCAGTTCCTCCTCTTACGTTCAGGGTATACCGCATATTATAGGTGTGGTTTCTTAGCATTGTACCCAACCAGTCAGTGTCCGGATATAAATCACGGTCGGCTCCGGGACCGTATTTGGCTATCTCTTCGTCTGTGCGTATGCTGGCGGTCCCTTCGTTGTTCAATGCTTCGTTGTATAGGTTTAACGTTTCTACTGAGTTCATGAAAGTCGGCAGACGTGTTGGTTCGAGAATAGTTCCTTCGGCTCGGAAAGAGATTTTAGGTTTCTGTGAATTTCCTCGTTTGGAAGTAATCAAGATAACTCCGTTTGCGCCTTCGGCTCCGTAAACAGCTGTGGCGGCAGCATCTTTCAGTAAGGTAAATGATTCAATTTCATCCGCTTCAATATCCTGCATTTGCCGGGGGACACCGTCGACTAATACAAGCGGATTGGTACCGCCTTTGAAAGAACTTTGTCCCCGAATCCAAAAGTCGGCATTGTCATATCCCGGTTCACCGGAACGTTGCACTGCGATCAAGCCCGGTACTTGCCCTGCCAGATTATTGGTCATATTACGACTGGAAGAAACGGACAACTCTTTGGGACCGATGGCGTTGATGGAACTCACTACGCTGTTCTTCTTTTGTTTTCCGTAGCCGATAACAACGACGTCCTCCAGCATCTCTGTGCTCGGAAGCATTTTGATTGCTAATACCTTTTCTCCTTTATAAGTGATTTTTTGCTGTTCGTAACCCACATAAGAGAAAAGAAGTATATTGCCTTTTTGGGCTTTGATGGTGAAATTACCATCTACGTCAGTGATGGCACCGACTGTGGTTCCTTCGATTTTTATCTGCACTCCGATCATCGGCTGCCCGTTTTCATCGACTACGAGTCCTGTCGGACTTTGTCCTTGTGCATAAATTGTGTTTATTCCTGCAAATAAGGCAAACAGAATGAAACACATTACTTTTAATATCTTATTCATAAATGTTTCTTTTAAGTAAGAATTAGAAAATAATTAAGGTTACTTGTCCGTGCCGTATACATATATTTCTGCCAGGTGTCCTACAGATGAACCACTGCCCAGAGTGGGGATGTAAATACGTATCCAGCGTGCATCACATGCTTTTACGGGGACCATTTGCTCTGTTTTTATGCTACCGTCAAAGAAGTATTTTCCAATCAGGTTCCATGTTTCACCGTCATCTCCTGCATAAATCTCAAGGTTCATAGAAGTAAGTGCATTTTGTCTGGCGATGAGTCCTAATTGGCTGACACTGTTCTCTTTGCCCATGTCGAGTATTATTTCGTATGGTGGAGCTACTTCTCCTCCCTGCCATTTACTATGCCAGAAAGTGTTTATCTCTCCGTCAATCAAAGATATTGTCTGACCGTTGTGGGGGTAAGCGGCTGAAACTTCGCCTGTCTTTTCTTCCGTGTTGGCAGTCACTGTCCAGTGGTCACGGTTAATAGGGCCGCCTTGTTTGATTACGAAATAGTTGGCTACCGTTTCCTTGTCTATGTTGATGCTGGCGTCTCCTTGTCCGCTAAGTCCGCCGAGTGAAACCGGAAGAAGATAATTTCCGGGGGGAAGTGTTTCACCCAGCAGGCTAATAGCAGAGCCTCCCGTTGTCTTTCCCTTGGCGATAGTGACATCGGGAAGAGTGTAGAAGTCGGAAGGTAAAGGTATGTAATAGGTCGAATTTGCCGAATTGTAGTTGTCCACATAGTCCGCTCCTTTGGTTGCAAACGAGGTCGTCAGATCCCATTCGTTCTCAAAGCTTATCTCTGTGTCGAGATTCATAGGTGAAGTAGTCGTTCCTCCTTCTACTACGAAGTCTCCTCCGGTAGATGCAAGTCTGACGATGGCTTCTTTAACGATAAATCCGTAAAGTGTTGCCGTTCGGTCGGAGTTCATAGGAGTCCCTGTAGAGGATACCCGTAATGGAAGAACGTATTTAAGTTCATCAAAGCCGCACAGGTTGTAGATTTTGTGAGGATCATACACCAGACTGCCTCCTGTTACGCGCCTGTCTCCGCCGGGAGAGACGGAATAGGTTGCATTTTCAATCGTATAGCATTCGGGAGGTAGTAATTGATAGGAAGTGCCGTCCGCATTATTCAGAGAATCCAACAGGGATTGTTCTACTGAAAAAGTCACCGTTCCTCCGGTATCCTCTAATCCTGCCTTGGCAATGGATAGATCAATCTTGTTGAGAGGGCCTAAATCGTAAACTTCAATGGTGGAGAATCCACTTTGTGATGCTGAGAACATTCCCTTAGAACGTTCGTTATCAACATCTTCTACGCAGCTGGTAATGCATAAGAATGCCAGCAAGCATGGTGTTAGTTCAAAGCATTTTTTCATAAATTAATATTAGTTTTATTAAAGGTAAAAAGGGTAAAAACAAGTTGAAGTACTTGTGGGTACTCTTGGATTTGGAATACTTATTTCTTTCTCATAGGCATTAAAATTAGAAGTTAAAACTTTTATTTGTGTGCTGAACTATGCTGATTTAAAGTCAAAAAAATAATAGGTTCTATGTCTTAGTTCTTGTAGAACTATAATATAGTAGATGATAAGATGGAATAGAATGCATGTTGTTGATAATCAATGGGAAGTATTGGGGGCTGTAAACGTGTAATAGTGAAATACTCACTCTGTTTCTACCCGTTGATTGATTAAATGAGAATAATTGAAAAACTTATTTGTAATTTAAATATGAAATATTATTGAAAAATAGTATGACTTTTTCAAACTAATTAGTATATTTGCGCACGAATCGTTGATTTTTAGCAAAAAAGATGGTAAATCTATTGCTTAGTTAGATGCGTTAGTTTAGATACAAATGGATTAACAGACTGTTTTTTGTGCTAAGTTCTACAAGAACTTAGTTTAATTATTCCTCTATTCCTTTTTAATTGGTTGATTGTTTCGGTCAGACCGGGCGAAAAACTCACTTCTTAAATATAAAGCATTTTGGCAGTCGTTTAATTACGGGTGTAAGGGAGAAACTATTTAATTGCTATTTGGATAGTACACAGCGTGATAAAGGTTGTTATATTCTCAAAGAGTTCTCATGCCTTTGAGAAAAAATTCTCACCACACTGAGAAAAAATTCTCAATGCAATGAGAAAATTTTCTCAAAGGCATGAGTATTTTTTCTCAGTGCAGTGAGAATATAATGAAAGCTTCAATAAAAAAGCCAACTAAATCCATAATGGGTTAGTTGGCTTTTATATTAGAGGATTTATCCTTTGTTTCGGGAATATTTATTCTTCCGCTTTCAATGATTCATCGATAACCTTGATTTTCTGTAATACCAGTTCAAGGTCAGCTTTCAGTTTATCCACTTTTCGATTCAGTTCAGTCAGCAGGCTGCTACCTTTCTTGGAAGAAGAAGTAAGGAATCCCAGGTTATTTTCATAAGTCTGAAGTTCATTCTTCATATTCTCATAAATACGTACCAGTTTTTCCCGTTCTCTATATAAAGACTGAGAGCCTCCTCCTTGGATATTGCTGATGTTTGAACGGAAATTGCTTAATTTCTTGTTGGATGCACTGATGTTGAAACGGTCGAACAGTTGATCGATCAAGCCATGATATTGCTTATACAATTTGTCTTTCTCCTTGAACGGAACATGACCGATGGTATTCCACTCCTTCATCAGTTCGCGTACCAAAGTGCTGGCTTCGTCAGTATCCATGTTTTCATCGATTGAAGCTAATTTTTCAATCAACGCTTTCTTCTTCTCCATGTTCTCTATTTCTACAGAACGTTGTGAAGAAGTAGCCTTGTTTTTCTGGTCGAAGAAATAGTCACAAGCAGTGATGAAACGTTTCCATACGGCATCCGAGTATTTCTTGGCTACCGGACCGATTGTTTTCCACTCTTTCTGCAATTTGGTCAGCGCATCAGCAGTTGCTTTCCAGTCGGTGCTGTCCTTCAGTGCTTCTGCCTTTTCGCAAAGTGCTTTCTTCTTTTCCAGATTCTCGTTCATTCCTTCTTTCAGAGCCTTGAAGAATTCTCCTTTCTTTTTGAAGAAGTCATCGCAGGCATGACGGAAGCGTTCGAAGATCTTCACATTCATCTTTTGGGGAGCGAATCCGATTGTCTTCCATTTGTTTTGCAGAGCAATCACTTCCTGCGTCTTGTTCTCCCAAGCCGAGAATGTTTTCAGTTCATCATATTCAATTGCTTCTACAATTTCGCAAATGACAGTTTTTTGATCCAGATTGTGCTGTTCCGATTCTTTCAGCGCTTCGAAATGTTGCTGGTGACGGCGGTTTACAGCCGTAGAAGCAGCCTTGAAACGGTTCCAGATTTCGTCACGCAGTTCTTTAGCTACCGGACCCGTATCACGAAATTCCTGATGCAGCTTCTGAAGTTGGTGGAAAGCGGAAACTACATCTTCTTCGTCAGCAAGCTTTTCGGCTGCTTCGCAAAGATGAGTCTTGATCTCCAGATTCTTTTTGAAGTCGTATTCACGAAATTCGTTGTTCAGTTTCAGCAGATCATAGAATTTCTCTACGTACAGTTGGTAATTCTTCCAAAGTTCATTCACCTTGCCCTGCGGAACCAGTTTGGTTTCGTTCCATTGTTGTTGCAGCTTTTTGAACTCTGTATAAGATTTATTGGCATCATCACCCGATTCTACCAGTTCTTTAAGTTCTTCGATAATGGAAAGCTTGACTTGCAGATTTTCTTCTTTCTGACGTTCCTGTTCGGCTACAAGTTGACTTCTTTTCTCTTTGATCGATCCCATGAGGCGTTTGAATTCCTCTTCTGTCGGATCATCCTTCGGAGTGAAGTCTTCGGCAGCGCCTCCATTGTCGATAAATTGCTTTTTAGCAGCTTCTAACTCGGCGTTGTGTAACTTGTAGAATGATTGTTTTAGATTGTCAATTTCCTGCTTGTTTGCGTTTTCCGAGTCTTGCGCAAGCTCTTTCAATCGGTTCAGTACGTCTTCCTTTGTGGCAGGTTTAGGTGCTGCTTCAGTCTGAACTTCGGCAGTAACTTCTTCAGTAACTTTTTCGGTACCTTCTTCAGTCGGAGTCTCTGTAATGGCTTCAGAAACCTCAACTGTTTTCTTTTCTTCTTCTAACTCCCCTTGGTTCAAGGGAAGATTAGTGTCATGAGCGTCCATCATTGTATATTAGTTTTGGGTCACAAATTAATGAAATAAAACGATTACTTCATACTCTTTTGCTTATTTTTTTTTGATTATCGCATTTTTATGATAATAAAACAGTAATTCCCATGTACAGCATCATACCGATTATGTCATTTGTGATGGCTATAAACGGACCTGTTGCGATGGCGGGATCTATTTTTAGTTTCTCCAGTGTCATCGGGACCAGTGTGCCGAAGATGGAGGCGAACATCACAACGGCAAACAGGCTGATGGATACGGAATAAGTAACCGTAGCCGTCGCACCGAACCGGATAAAGTTGTAGGTATATACCAGCAGGGAGATGATGGTAGCATTGATTAAGGCTACTACCGCTTCCTTGGTCACTTGCTTGAAAGTGTTTTTGGCGTCCAGCGAACTGTTGGCAAGCCCTTGTACGATGATAGCGGAAGACTGTGTACCGACGTTTCCTCCCGTACCGCCAATCAGCGGAATGTATAATGCCATTTCGGGGTGTGCGGCAAAGGTTGCGTCGAAATTTCCCAATATCATGGAGTTTCCGATACCTCCGATCATGCCGATCAGTAGCCAGGGCAGTCGGGCTGTGGTCTGTCTTAGTACGTTGTCATCGGTTTCTACGTCCTGCGAAAGACCGGATGCCAACTGGTAATCACGTTCCGACTGTTCACGAACTTCGTCCATGACGTCGTCGACGGTGATCTGTCCTATCAGTCGGCCGATGCTATCCACCACGGGGATGGCAACAAGGTCATACTTTTCGATGGTTTGCGCCACTTCGTCGATGGAAGTGTCTACGTGTACGGAGATCGGGTCTTTCTGCATCACGTGTTTCACTTTGGAGACAGAAGGGGAGGTGATCATCTTCTTGAGCGGGAAGATTCCCCTCAGGCGTTCATCGTCGTCAATGACATATACATAATATATTTCGTCCAGTTCTTCGGCTTGCTGACGCATTTCCTTCAGACACTCGGGCATACTCCAGTTCTCGTTCACGACTACCATTTCGGTGCCCATCAGACCACCGGCGGTGTTTTCGTCATATTTCAAGAGGTCCACGATGTCTCCTGCCTGTTCGATGTCTTCGATGTGCGAAAGAATTTCTTCCTGCTTGTCTTCGTCGAGGTCACGCATCAGGTCTACGGCATCATCCGTGTCCATGTAGTCAACGAAACGTTTGG
>OGGR01000736.1_pt1 | contig 17404 bp, 9 predicted proteins | sample 1571321 | NCBI WGS metagenome assembly OGGR01 (sample SAMEA2582048, study PRJEB24529) | metagenome | biome: Human gut stool | place: China | collected 2011 | reverse complement strand
CGCCATTCTCCTTGACACCGTCGTCTCCGGCAAAGTTGGTGTACCAGTTTACTGCCACCGGACCGAAGTCGTAACCCAACTGTGCCTCGTATACGTGGGCCGTGTTGTGAGCATCGTAATGAAAATAGCCTGCGCCGGTATTGAACCAGTAGTCTGTAACCGATACGCTGAAACCGCCAGTAGAGTAGCCCAGTGTGAGGTCAAACTCTTTGGCATCTGTACTCTCAATCCCTACTGAGCCCCATGCTCCAAGCGAGAAGCCTTTATAGGCGACGGATGCGCTGGGCTGAAGGCTTACACCTCCCAAGTCTTGTCCGCGCCAGATGTAGCCACTTACGATGTCTGCACCTACGGATGCTTCCACTTTGTCCTGTGCTTTTGCCGTGAAAGGCATTACAGCTGATAGTAACGCTATTACTATTACTCCTAATTTTACGTTTCTTGTTTTCATACCTTCTTACCTTTTTAGTTAGAAAAATTGCGGATGATCAGTCCGGCTCTGTTTGTATAGTATTGCGCTTGAACTATATTAAATAGTAGTTTGCTTATATTATTTCAGCCAGTTGCGGATGCGTTTTATGGCTTCCACACAGTCTTCGTGTTTGCCGAAAGCGGTCAGGCGGATATATCCCTCACCGCTTGGCCCGAAGCCTACACCCGGAGTACCCACTACATTGGCTTCGTACAACATTTGTTCGAAGAATCGCCAAGAGCTTATGTCGTTCGGGGTTTTCAGCCAGATGTATGGAGCGTTCACACCGCCGTACACTTCCAGCCCGGATGTTTCCAGTCCTTCTTTCATGGTGCGGGCGTTGTTCATATAGTAGTCAATCGTTTCTTTTATCTGCCGTCTGCCTTCCGCAGTGTAGATGGCTTCGGCGGCACGCTGGGTGATGTAGCTTGTACCGTTGAACTTGGTGCATTGGCGGCGGTTCCACAGTTTGTTAAGGGAGATACGCTCGCCTTCCAGCGTGGCGGCGGTCAGTTCTTTCGGCACTACGGTGTAGCCGCAACGCACGCCTGTAAATCCGGCGGTCTTGGAGAAACTGCGGAACTCGATGGCGCATTTCTTCGCCCCTTTTATTTCGTATATGGAGTGGGGCACATCGTCTTCTTGGATGAAAGCCTCGTAGGCGGCATCAAACAAGATGAGCGTGTCGTTGTCGAGAGCATAGTCCACCCATTTCTTCAGTTCAGGTTTGGTAAGGGTAGTACCCGTGGGATTGTTGGGGTAACAGAGGTAGACGATGTCGATGCGCTTGTCCGGTATCTCGGGGATGAAATTGTTCTTGGCTGTACAGGGCATATAGGTTACATTGCTCCATTTGCCGTCTTCCTCCAGTATGCCGGCGCGTCCGCACATTACGTTGCTGTCAATGTAGACGGGGTAGATAGGGTCAGTTACTCCCACACTGTTGTCATGGCGGAGTATGTCGCCTATGTTTCCCGTATCGCTCTTGGCTCCGTCGTTGATGAAGATTTCCTGTGGACTGAAATGAATGCCGCGTGTCGCATAATCGTGCTTGATGACAGCATCAATCAGAAAGTCATAGCCCTGTTCGGGACCATATCCGCGGAATGTCCTGGCATCAGCCATCTCATCCACTGCCTTGTGCATCGCTTCGATGCAGACTTGCGGCAGCGGACGGGTAACGTCTCCGATACCCAGACGGATGACTTCTTTTTTAGGGTGCGTTATCCTGAAAGTATTAATTTTTTTAGCTATGTCCGAAAATAAGTAACTTCCGGACAGTTTCAAAAAATGTTCATTAACTAATGCCATATCTCTGTTGGTTTAATTATTTAATAATGAAGAATGAAGAATTGCCATGCGGCATAAAAGCGTATACTCATTCTTCATTCATAATTCTTCATTCCTCTCCATTTCTCCCTCGAAGACCTTACTTGCCTCTCCCGTCATAAAGATGTGCTTGGTGGCTACATCCCATTCAATGGTGAGTGCCCCTCCATCCATGATGATGATTGATTTTCTTCCGGCGCGTCCTGTGAGGAAAGCGGCTACGGCGGTGGCACAGGCTCCTGTTCCGCAGGCTTGGGTGATGCCCGAACCCCGTTCCCATACGCGCATCCTTATCTTTCCCTCTTCCAATACTTGGGCAAACTCCACATTGGTGCGGTCGGGGAAGAGAGGGTGATTCTCCAGTTTGGGGCCGATAGAGGAGAGGTCTACCTTCGTAATGTCGTTCACGAAGATTACCAGATGCGGGTTTCCCATGGATACGGTAGTACCCGTATAGCGTATGCCGTCTATTTCGATGGGATGTTCTGTCATCGGCTTGCTCCCCTTGCCGTCATAGTTCACGGGTTCGTCAGACGGAATACCCATGTCAACGGTTACAGTGTCTACTTTATCGCCTGTCGCGTGTAGTTTTAGAATCTTGATGCCGGACAGGGTATCGAGTGTGATTTCTGTTTTGGAAGTCAGCTTGTAGTCATAAAGGTATTTGCCGATGCACCGGCTGGCATTTCCGCACATCTTGGCTTCCGAACCGTCCGCATTGAAAATGCGCATGCTGAAATCGGCTTTGTCGGAACGCCCTATAAGTACCAGACCGTCGCTGCCGATTCCCGTATGCGGTGCACTCCATTTCTTCGAAAGCTCCTCCGGATTCTCGATAGGATAGCGGGTAGTATCTACATATATGTAGTCGTTTCCTGCACCGTGCATCTTGGTAAACTTTATAGTTCTTGTCATTTTGTACTTACTTAGTTGGTTGATTATATCCTTTTGTCTTATTTCACTGCAAATATACGACGTTTTGGATAATTTTCATCTATATTGGTATCTGTTTTCTATTTGTTTCTATTCTAACTTTCATTCAGTGCAAATATACACGATTTCACTTCCAATTTAAAAGTATATGATGCTATATTCGTAAAGATTGTAATATGATGCTCTCGTATTCTTGCAGGGAAATAGTAAAAATGATTGTTTTATTCGCGTATTACTACCTTTTTGAAATATAAAAGTCGCTTCATTGTTTTCAAAATGAAGCGACTTATTTGTAATAACTTTCTAAATGTATTGTAAGCTGATGCTTTTACTGTAATATTTCTTGCAGTTCTACGGGTTCGTTGGTGGTGATGAAATCCACACCGTGACCAATCAGCCACTTCATGTCTTTGGCATCGTTTACGGTCCAAGCATTTACTTTCATGCCCAAGTCGTGGGACTCTTTAATCCATTCGGGATGCTTTTTGAATACGCTGAAGTGATAGTCGGGTCCGGCGCATCCCCATTCTTTCAGTTCTTTGGGAGAGAGGTCGCCTTCCAGATAATATACCGGAGTGCCTTTGGGGGTAAGACGGATAAATTCTTTGGTGGCGTGTCGCGAGAAAGCGATGTATTCCATGCGGTTCTCCAATCCCATGTCTTTCACCATCTTCACGATACTTTCTACGGCACGTGTTTCCTGTTCGGGTGTCTTGTGGGATTTCAGTTCCAGAATAAGGCGCGTTTTCAGTTGTCCGGCTTTTTCCAAGTATTGCCGCAGGGTGGGGAGTTGCTCTCCGTTGTCCAGTATGACGGCGGTGCACTGTTGTGCGGTGGATTTCTGCATATTCACTCCCTTGAAAGTGCTGTCGTGGTTTACTACAAGTTGGTTGTCGGCGGTGAGCCATACATCGAACTCGGAACCGTAACAATTTATGGAGTCGGCTTTCACCAGTGCGGCAATGGAATTTTGTGCCGAACCGTCTGTTTTCCAGAAGCCGCGGTGAGCAATGACTTGGGTGGACTGTGCCTGTGTATAGCCACAAGCGGCAAGTAGCAGGGCGGAAGTGATAATAAGGCTTTTCAGTTTCATGGGCTTTAGAATTAATTATTTTCATCGTTCTTTCGCAAAGGTAGCATAAGCTTACGAATATGAAACAGAAAGTATATTAAAAATCCGTTGCATTTGCCGTGTGGTTACTTTTTTTAAGGTTCAGTCCTTGTAGGCTTCTTCGTGCACACCGGCAACGGCGCGTCCGCTAGGGTCGTTTTTCCCTTGGAATGAGACGTCCCATGCCAATGCTTCGGCGGTGGAACAGGCTACACTCGGTATGCTGGGTACACTGCGGGCGGCACTCTCGCTGGGGAAGTGCTCCTCGAAAATAGTGCGGTAGTAGTATTCCTCTTTGTTCATCGGTGTGTTTACGGGGAAGCGTTCGGAGGCTTTCCGCATCTGTTCATCACTGACGGCAGCGGCGGTGACAGCTTTCAGCGTATCAATCCAGCTGTAACCCACACCATCGGAAAATTGTTCTTTCTGACGCCATGCGACGCTTTCGGGCAGCATATCCGCAAAGGCTTCGCGAACCACTTTCTTTTCAATTTCTTTTCCGGGACACATCTTCGTGGCAGGATTCAGTCGCATGGCTACATCCAGAAATTCTTTGTCGAGAAACGGGACACGTCCTTCCACGCCCCAAGCGGCAAGACTCTTGTTGGCGCGCAGGCAATCGTAAAGGTACAGTTTGGAGAGCTTACGTACTGTTTCTTCATGGAAGGCTTGTGGTGTGGGCGCTTTGTGGAAGTAGAGGTAGCCGCCGAATACTTCGTCCGCACCTTCACCACTAAGTACCATCTTGATGCCCATGCTCTTGATGACACGCGCCAGCAAGTACATGGGCGTGGATGCGCGGACAGTGGTTACGTCGTAGGTTTCGATGAAGTAGATGACATCGCGAATGGCGTCCAGCCCTTCTTGAATGGTGTAGTTTATTTCATGGTGGATAGTGCCGATGTATTGCGCCACTTCACGTGCTTTGATGAGGTCGGGAGCGCCTTTCAAGCCTACTGCAAAAGAGTGGAGTTGAGGCCACCACGCATCTGCCTTGTTGTCCGTCTCAATACGTTTTCCGGCGTATTTCTTGGCGATGGCCGAGATTACGGAAGAGTCCAGCCCGCCGGACAACAACACGCCGTAAGGTACGTCCGACATAAGTTGGCGCTGTACGGCGGCTTCGAGGGCATCATGTACGGCGGAAACCTGAGTTTGGTAGGTTGTGGCATTGACGTCAGGGTAACCAGTATGATAGTTGTCTTTTACGGCAAGGTATTGCATCCAGTCGCGAGTGTACCAGCGGTGCATTTTACCCTCACGTCCCCGGTAATAGTGTCCGGGCAGGAAAGGCTCGTACTCGTCGCAGAAGCCTTCGAGAGCTTTCAGTTCGCTGCCGAAGTAGATGCGGCCTTCCTTGTCGCGGCCTATATATAAAGGTATCACTCCGATGGGGTCGCGGGCTATGAGGTAATCGTCCGTCTCTTCATCGTAGAGGGCAAAGGCGAAGATACCGTTCAGTTCTTCGAGGAAATTGATGCCTTTGTCTTTGTAGAGGGCGAGGATGACTTCGCAGTCCGAACCCGTCTGAAAGGTGTACTTTCCGGCGTAATGTGCACGGATATCGCGGTGGTTGTATATCTCACCGTTGACGGCAAGGATTTGCTTGCGGTCGGGCGAGTACAGAGGTTGCCCACCCGATTGAGGGTCGACGATAGAAAGCCGCTCGTGTGCAAGGATTGCGGAGCCGCCTACATAAATACCGCTCCAGTCCGGTCCGCGATGGCGGATTTTCTGTGCCATTTTTAAAGCTTTACTCCTGAGTTCCGGAGTCTGGGATTTTATGTTGAAAATACCTGCTATTCCACACATGGTTGTAGTTGTTTTAGAAGTTGATATCGGGATGATGTTAGTTGTATCGGGTGAGACTGGCAGTTTCGTCCGTTGGAACGGATTGTTTCAAGCGTTGAAACGAGTCGTTTCACACCGGGGGACAGAAAGTTTCATGCGTTGAAACTCTTGGTATCCTTCTTTGAAACTTTTTTCGTTGCCGCAAAACTACCGGTTGAAGTATTGGTCAATCCGCCGGGCTACTTTGCGACCGTCAGCCAGTGCACGTACTACGAGACTTGCACCATTGGCGGCATCTCCCGCCACGAATACATTCTCTGCAAATGTCGGCTGTTCCGGTTTGAGGAAGCCCATAGCCAACAGCACCATATCGGCTTCAATGACTTCTTTCTTACCCGTAGGTTTCATGGTGGGGCGGCCACCGTCTTTTGCCGGAAGCCATTCCACTTCTTCCACTTCCACGCCGCAAACCTTTCCGTTCTTGCCGATGAATCTGTTGGATGCCAGTGACCAGCGGCGTGTGCATCCTTCTTCGTGACTGGAAGTGGTTTTCAGGACAACGGGCCATTGCGGCCAGGGCGTAGCGTCATTGTGGCCTACGGGTGGTTGTGGCATGATTTCTATTTGTGTCACGCTCGTAGCTCCTTGGCGGATGCTCGTGCCGATGCAGTCCGAGCCTGTGTCGCCACCGCCAATGACAAGCACCCGTTTGCCACGGGCATTGACAAGCTGCTCTTTCGGGAATGTCTCTCCGTCGAGGATACGGTTCTGTTGAGCCAGCATATCGAGGGCAAAGTAGATACCTTTCAGTTCACGGCCGGGGATGGTAAGGTCACGGGCAGTGGGAGTGCCTGTGCAGACGGCGTAAGCATCGAAACCTGCGGGCAGCTTCTGCATATCGATGCAGACACCCATTTCAAACCGGATACCTTCGGCTTTCAGTACATTCATGCGACGGTCTATCACTTCTTTGGGTAGTTTGAAGTTGGGAATACCGTAGCGAAGCAGTCCACCCGGCATCGGTTTGGAATCGAATATCGTGACTTCGTAGCCACAGGCATTCAGTCGTGCGGCAACGCTCAGCCCGGCAGGCCCTGCACCGATGATAGCTATTTTCCAGCCATTGCGTTCGGGGCGGACAGGCACGATATATCCTTCACGAAAAGCGGCTTCGGCAATGGCTGCCTCATTCTCGCGGATGGTTACGGGAGCATCGCAGGAGAGTTTCAGCACACATGACTTCTCACAAAGTGCGGGGCAGATACGTCCTGTAAATTCGGGGAAATCATTCGTCTCGTTCAGTACTTGATAGGCTTCGCGCCATTTTCCTTTGCAGAGTGCGTCTTGAAACTCCGGTTGCTTGTTGCCCAACGGACATGCCCAATGGCAAAAAGGTACACCGCACTCCATACAGCGTGAGGCTTGGAGCTTGCGGTCGTGACTGTTCAGCGTCTGTTCCACCTGGCTGAAATCTGTGATACGTTCGTGTATCGGACGGTAGCCCGCTTCTTGGCGGGGGATATTTAAGAATGCTTTTGAATCGCCCATGATTGATAAATTGAGAATTAAAAATTGAAAATTAAGAAATAATACTCAGAGAATCGAAAATTAAAAAGAACGTGGAATTTGTAAGTACGCACTATTCTGTATTTTTTAATTCTCAATTCTCAATTTTTAATTTAATAGTCTCTTTGCATATCCGCAATCTTCTGTTGCAGCTTCTTCATCTGTTCTTCTTGCAGCACTTTCTTGTACTCGATAGGGACTACTTGGATAAACTCGTCTACGTAGTGCGTCCAGTCATCGAGTAGGATGCGTGCCAGTTTGGAACCGGTGTAGAGATAGTGCTGGCGGATGAGTTCGTGCAGTTCCTTGCGGTACGAGGCTTCTTCGATGAGGCTTAGTTCCACCATCTCCATGTTACAGAAGTAGTCGAAGTTGCCGTCTTTGTTCCAGACGTAAGCCACACCACCGGACATACCTGCGGCAAAGTTACGTCCCGTCTGTCCGAGCACTACTACACGTCCGCCGGTCATGTATTCGCAGCAATGGTCACCCACACCCTCTACAACGGCTATTGCACCGGAGTTGCGGACGGCAAAGCGTTCGCCTACGCGACCGTTGATATATACTTCGCCGCTGGTTGCACCATACAGAAGGGTGTTTCCGGCAATTGTGTTCTTCTCGGCCTCGAAGTTGCTGCGTACAGGGGGTAGTACGGCGATACGTCCGCCACTCAGCCCTTTGCCCAGATAGTCATTGGCCTCACCTTCCAGCTTGAAGTTGATACCCGGTACGAGGAATGCTCCGAAACTCTGTCCGGCCGAGCCTTTGAACTTGACGTTCAGTGTATGTTCGGGCAGGCCTTTGGCGCCGTACTTGGCGGCGATAGCGCCGGAGAGCATCGCACCGCAGGTGCGGTCGGTGTTGGCAATGGTATATTCAAGGGAAACTTCCTTCTGTTCGTTTACGGCATTGGCGGCGGCATTCAGCATTTCCACGTCTTTTACGCGGTCGATGCCGTGTTGCTGGTTTATGATGTGGCGGATGGCGGCTCCGTTGTCCACACGCGCCAGTACTTTGTCGAAGTTGATGAGTTGATGTTTCTTGATGCCGTCATCCGGTCTGCGGATGATGAGGTCGGTACGCCCGATGATATCATCCAGTTTTTCCACTCCAATCTCTGCCAGATACTCGCGTACTTCGCGGGCAAGGAAAGTAAAGTAGTTCACAAGGTATTCGCTACGGCCGATGAAACGTTTGCGCAGTTCCGGGTTCTGGGTGGCTACACCTACGGGACATGTGTTTTGGTTACACTTGCGCATCATCACGCATCCCAATACGATGAGGGCAGCGGTGGCGAAACCGTATTCTTCCGCACCGAGCATGGCCATGAGTACTACGTCGCGTCCGGTTTTCAGTTGTCCGTCCACTTGCAGCAGCACTTGTCCGCGCAGCCCGTTCAGTACCAGTGTCTGTTGCGTCTCACTCAGTCCGAGTTCGGGCGAGATGCCGGCATATCGGATGGAGCTTGCGGGTGATGCGCCTGTACCGCCTTCGGCGCCGGAGATGACGATAAGGTCGGCTTTGGCTTTCGCTACGCCTGCGGCGATAGTTCCCACACCGCTTTCGGCTACCAGCTTCACGCTGATTTTGGCTTTCGGATTGACGTTCTTCAAGTCGAAGATAAGCTGTGCCAGGTCTTCGATGGAATAGATGTCGTGATGGGGCGGGGGAGAAATCAATGAAATACCTGGAATGGAGTGGCGCGTGCGGGCAATCACTTGGTCTACTTTGAATCCCGGCAACTGGCCGCCTTCACCCGGCTTGGCGCCTTGTGCCACTTTTATCTGTATTTCGTCGGCATTCACCAGATATTCCGTAGTGACCCCGAAACGTCCGGATGCTACCTGTTTGATGGCACTGCGCATTTCAGTTCCGAAGCGTGCGGCATCTTCACCGCCTTCACCCGTATTGCTTCGCCCGTGCAGTTTATTCATGGCAACCGCCATTGCCTCATGCGCTTCCTGACTGATGGCTCCGAAAGACATGGCGCCCGTAACGAAACGTTTCAGAATGCTTTCCACCGGTTCCACCCTGTCTATGGGAATGGGGTTGTGACGGAAGTCGAGAAAGTCTCGCAGGAAGATAGGCTTTTCTTTTTCATCGACCAAGCGGGTAAACTCTTTGAATTTCTTGTAACTGCCCAGACGGGTGGCTATTTGCAGGGTACTGATAGTCTCCGGGTTCCAAGCGTGCTTTTCTCCGTCCTTACGGTATGCGTACAGTCCTTTGTTTGGCAATAGGGGAACTTCACCACCATCATTCTTCATGCGCGTTTCTTCCTTTTTCATCGCTTCTCCTTCGTCGTGAAAAGTGATGGCGTCACGTGCCACCTCATCCAAACGGATGCCGCCGATAGCCGATTTTAATCCGCCGAAGTAAGCGTTGCTCAATTCTTCGCTCAGCCCGACAGCCTCGAATATCTTTGCGCCCCGGTAGGAGCGGATGGTGCTGATACCCATTTTGCTCATAATCTTGAACAGGCCTTTGCAAATGGCTTTGATGTAATTCTTCTCTGCGGTGGCATAGTCCAACTGTACCTCTTTCTTGGCAACGAGTTCGTTCAGTACGGCAAATGCCATATAGGGGTTCAGTGCGCTTGCACCGAACCCAAGGAGCAGTGCGGCGTGCATCACTTCGCGTATCTCGCCGCTTTCCACTACCAATGCGGTCTGTACGCGCTTTCCTACCGAAATGAGGTGGTGGTGCACTGCCGATACGGCAAGCAATGAGGGGATGGCGGCATGGACGGTATCTATGTTGCGGTCGGTCAGTACAATGTAGTTCACGCCTTCGGTGACGGACTCTTCGGCTTCCTTGCACAGGCGGTCAAGCGCTTCCTGCAGTCCTGCACGTCCTTTGGAGACTTCAAACAGTATCGGCAGCTTTACAGTCTTGAAGCCTTTATAGCGGATGTTGCAGAGAATATCCAATTGCGCATTCGTCAGGATGGGGTGGTTCAGCCGTACCATTTTGCAATGGCTTTCGTTGGGTGTCAGTATGTTCATGCCCACTGCGCCGATGTACTCGGTGAGAGACATTACCAACTCTTCGCGGATAGGGTCGATAGGCGGATTGGTGACTTGCGCAAACTGTTGGCGGAAGTAATTGTATAGTAGCTGCGGCTTGTCGGAAAGTACGGCAAGCGGGGTGTCGTTACCCATTGCGCTGACAGGCTCGGCGCCGTTGGATGCCATGGGTAGGATGATTTTCTCGACATCTTCTTTGGAGAAGCCGAACGTACGTAGCATACTGTTATAGTTGTCCACGTTGTGGGGCACTTTGCGCCCGCTTTTCAGTTCGTTCAGTTCGATGCGGTTGCTGGCGAGCCAAGTGCGGTAGGGCTTGGCTTCGGCAAGTTGCTTTTTCAGTTCGCCGTCGTAGTAAATCTCGCCTTTCTCGGTATCTATCAAAAGTATCTTGCCGGGTTGCAGACGACCTTTCTCTTTGATGTCGCCCGGTTCGAAATCCATTACGCCGACTTCACTTGCCACTACCATGATGTCGTTGTGCGTAATAAGGTAGCGTGCGGGACGCAGACCGTTGCGGTCCAACATACCACCCGCATAGCGTCCGTCGCTGAAGAGTAGTGCGGCAGGTCCGTCCCAAGGTTCCATGAGGATAGAGTGGTATTCGTAGAAGGCCTTGAGGTCTTCGCTGATGGGGTTCTTTTCGTTGAAGGATTCCGGTACGAGCATTGCCATGGCATGCGGTAGGCTGAGGCCGGACATGACAAGGAACTCCAGTACGTTGTCCAGCGAGGCGCTGTCGCTCATGTTCGGCTGGATAATGGGACGCAGTTCTTTGATGTCGCCAAGGGCGGGAGAGGACAGGACGCTTTCACGCGCTTCCATCCAGCCGCGGTTACCGCGTATGGTATTGATTTCACCGTTGTGCGCCAAGAGACGGAACGGCTGTGCCAGTCCCCACGTAGGGAAGGTGTTGGTGCTGAAACGGGAGTGCACCAGAGCCAGTCCGCTGGTGAAGTAGTTGTTTGTCAGGTCGGGGAAGTAGTTACGTAACTGTAGGGAAGAGAGCATACCTTTATAGATGATGTTCTTCGTAGACAGCGACACGATATAGAAATCCTCTCGTGCGGCTATATCCGACCTGCGTACTTTGTTTTCTATTCTTTTCCTTATTATATAGAGACGGCGGTCGGCGGTTTCACTGTCCGTAAATCCGGTGATGAAGATTTGTTTGATGTCGGGTTCGTTGGCAAGTGCGGCCTCACCCAGTATTTCGGGGCAGGTAGGCACATTGCGCAGGTGCATCAGCGTCAATCCTTCTTTCTCTATTTCTTCAATGATGATACTCAGGATGGCTGCCCGGTCTTTCTCATCTTTCGGAAGAAAAAGCAGTCCTGTTCCGTATTTCCCTTTTTCGGGAACGGGGATGCCTTGCAGCAGGATGAATTCGTGCGGTATTTGCAACATGATGCCGGCGCCGTCTCCGGTCTTGTTGTCGGCACCTTCCGCTCCGCGATGACGCATATTCTCCAATACTTTCAATGCGGATTCAACCAATTCATGTGATTTGCTGCCGTGAATGTTCACTAACATTCCCACACCGCAAGCGTCGTGTTCATTGGTGACATCGTACAGGCCCAACTGCATGGGCTGTCGTTGTGCGGGTTGTTTCTTTGTTTTGTTGTTAAAAAGCTCTTTGTTTTCCATTTTTGGTTTACTCTAATTTATGTAATACCTATTTGTTGTATCAAAATGTTTTGCAAATATATATATTTAGTTTCAAATTGATAACAATATTCCTCGATTTGTGCCTTGTTAAATACTTACACCGGGGGATGAAGTTATAATCTGATAGAAAATACCCTTTGTTTTCTTCTAATCTTAAATCAGATTTCGTCTGTTTGCTTTAAGATTATAAATTCGACCTTTTGCTTTTAAAATATTATTTTCCTTGTCTTTTTGATAATAAAATAACTTTTTTCTACTCTTTTGACAAATAAATAGTGAAAAGGTTAACTTTATGTTCTAAAGAATATATATCTTTGCAGCGCAAATCAAATACTGATATATTATGTGTGGAATAGTAGGCTATATAGGTCAAAGAAAAGCCTACCCCATTCTTATCAAAGGTTTGAAGCGGTTGGAGTACCGCGGATACGATAGTGCAGGGGTAGCATTAATCAGTGATGACCGACAACTGAACGTGTACAAGACGAAAGGAAAGGTCTCGGATTTAGAAACTTTCGTTACTCAAAAAGATATTTCCGGTAGTATAGGTATTGCACATACCCGCTGGGCTACACATGGAGAACCTTGTTCCGTTAACGCTCATCCCCATTATTCCTCTTCCGAAAGATTCGCTCTTATTCACAACGGTATCATTGAAAATTACGCCGCCCTTAAAGACAAACTCCAAGCCAAAGGCTATACTTTTAAAAGTAGTACCGATACCGAGGTACTGATACAACTCATAGAATACATTCAGGTTATAAACCGCATCGATTTACTGACTGCCGTGCAACTGGCTTTGCAGGAGGTTATCGGTGCATATGCCATTGCCGTGCTCGACAGGGAGAATCCTGATGAGATTATTGCTGCGCGCAAAAGCAGTCCGTTGGTGGTGGGTATCGGGCAGGATGAATTCTTCTTGGCATCCGATGCCACTCCGATTGTGGAATATACGGACAAGGTGGTCTATCTGGAAGATGAGGAGATAGCCGTTATCCGTTACGGGGAGAAACTGAAAGTGGTGAATCTCAAGAATGTGGAGTGCCCGCACGAGGTAAAGACGGTGGCGCTCAATCTCGGCCAGTTGGAGAAGGGCGGTTATCCGCATTTCATGTTGAAGGAGATTTTTGAGCAACCCGATTGTATTCACGACTGTATGCGCGGACGCATTAATCTGGAGGGTACTAACGTGGTGCTTTCCGCCATTATAGATTATAAAGAACGTCTGCTTGCTGCCAAACGTTTTGTAATTGTGGCTTGTGGCACGTCGTGGCACGCTGCGCTTATAGGCAAACATCTGATAGAGAGTTTCTGCCGCATTCCGGTGGAAGTGGAGTATGCTTCGGAATTTCGTTACCGGGACCCGGTGATTGACAGTAGTGATGTGGTGATTGCCATTTCGCAAAGCGGGGAGACAGCCGATACGCTGGCTGCCATAGAACTTGCCAAAAGCCGTGGTGCATTTATATATGGCATCTGTAATGCTATCGGTTCGAGTATTCCGCGCGCTACGAATACGGGGTCTTACATTCATGTAGGGCCGGAAATAGGTGTGGCGTCCACCAAAGCCTTTACAGGTCAGGTAACTGTGCTCACCATGTTGGCATTGACTCTTGCACGGGAGAAGCGTACGATTGATGAAACGCAATACCTCGCCATAGTGAGGGAACTCGGACAGATTCCCGGAAAGATGAAAGAGGTGCTGAAGCTGAACGACCGTATAGCGGAGCTTTCCAAAATCTTCACTTACGCACACAATTTTATCTATCTGGGACGCGGTTACAGTTATCCCGTAGCGTTGGAAGGCGCTTTGAAGCTGAAAGAAATCTCGTACATCCATGCGGAAGGCTATCCGGCCGCCGAAATGAAGCATGGGCCTATTGCTTTGATAGATGCGGAAATGCCGGTGGTGGTCATTGCCACACAGAACGGATTGTACGAAAAAGTACTGAGCAATATACAGGAAATTAAAGCGCGCAAAGGCAGGGTGATAGCGATTGTTACCAAGGGAGATACGGTTATCGGTAAAATCGCTGACATTTGTATCGAACTTCCCGAAACAATGGAATGTCTTGGCCCGTTAATAACTACGGTTCCCTTGCAACTGCTCGCTTATCACATAGCCGTATGTAAAGGCATGGATGTAGACCGACCGCGTAATCTTGCCAAGTCGGTAACGGTGGAATGACCGGAAGCGGATGATGTGTATGGGTAAAACAGATAATGCGTTTGCCCTTGACAGATGATATGTTCTCAGAACATAAATAACGCGTTTTTAAAAGAAGTAATTACTCATTAGTAAATATATAAATGGAACAACTGAAGCATGAATGTGGCGTCGCCATGATACGCCTGCTGAAACCGCTGGAGTATTACGAAGAAAAGTACGGTACATGGATGTACGGGCTGAACAAGCTTTACCTTCTCATGGAGAAACAGCACAACCGGGGGCAGGAAGGAGCCGGACTGGCTTGCGTGAAACTGGAAGCGAACCCCGGCGAGGAATATATGTTTCGCGAACGGGCGCTCGGTTCGGGAGCCATCACCGAGATATTCGGCACGGTGCAAAGCAACTTTAAAGACCTTACGAAAGAACAACTGCACGACGCCGGCTATGCCAAGCGCGTGCTCCCCTTTGTGGGGGAGGTGTATATGGGGCATCTGCGTTACTCCACCACGGGGAAGTCGGGCCTCTCGTACGTGCATCCGTTTCTCAGGCGGAACAACTGGCGTGCCAAGAACCTTGCCCTGTGCGGTAACTTCAACCTGACGAACGTGGATGAAATCTTCGCACGCATTACCGCCATCGGCCAGCATCCGCGCAAGTATGCCGATACGTATATCATGCTGGAGCAGGTGGGCCACCGGCTCGACCGTGAGGTGGAGCGCCTCTTCAACCTTGCCGAAGCCGAAGGGCTGACGGGCATGGACATCACGCATTACATCGAAGACCACATCGACCTCGCCAACGTCCTGCGCACCTCGAGCAAGGAGTGGGACGGGGGCTATGTGATGTGCGGACTTACCGGAAGCGGCGAGACATTCGCCGTCCGGGACCCCTGGGGCATCCGCCCTGCATTCTGGTATCAGGACGATGAGATAGCGGTGCTTGCCAGCGAGCGCCCCGTCATCCAGACCGCGCTCAACGTCTCAGCCGACCGCATCAGGGAGCTGCAACCGGGACAGGCTTTGCTAATCAACAAAGCCGGCAAGCTCCGCACGGTGCAAATCAACAAGCCGCGCGAGGTGAAGCCTTGCTCCTTCGAGCGTATCTATTTCAGTCGCGGCAGTGACGTGGACATCTATAAGGAACGTAAACTATTGGGTGAGAAGTTAGTGCCTAACATCCTGAAAGCCATTGACAAGGATATAGACCATACCGTCTTTTCCTTCATACCGAATACGGCGGAAGTGGCCTTCTACGGAATGTTGCAGGGACTGGACGACTACCTCAACGAGGAGAAAGTCCGGCAGATTGCCGCTTTGGGACATAACCCCAGCCACGATGAGTTGGAGCGTATCCTGTCCCGTCGCATACGAAGCGAAAAGGTAGCCGTCAAAGACATCAAGCTGCGTACTTTCATCGCCGAGGGCAACAGCCGTAATGACCTTGCCGCCCATGTGTACGACATCACTTACGGCAGCCTTGTGCCCGGTGTGGACAATCTGGTTATCATAGACGACAGCATTGTGCGCGGCACTACCTTGAAACAAAGCATAATCGGCATCCTCGACCGCCTCAATCCAAAGAAGATTGTAATCGTAAGTTCCTCGCCGCAAGTGCGCTATCCCGACTATTACGGTATCGACATGGCGAAGATGAGCGAATTCATTGCTTTCAAAGCCGCTATCGAGCTGCTGAAAGAGCGTGAGATGCGCGATGTCATCGAATCCGCCTACCGCAAATCCAAGGAGCAAGCGGGGCTGCCCAAGGAGCAGATGGTGAACTACGTAAAGGAGATATACGCTCCCTTTACCGACGAAGAGATTTCCGCAAAAATGGTGGAACTGCTCACTCCGAAAGGTACGAAAGCCCAAGTGCAGATTGTATATCAGCCTCTTGAAGGCCTGCATGAAGCTTGTCCGCGGCACCGGGGCGACTGGTACTTCAGCGGTGACTATCCCACGCCGGGCGGTGTGAAGTTGCTGAACGCGGCATTTATTAATTACATAGAACAAGTATATCAATTCTGAATATGAGAAATGTAACTTTAATCCTTGACGACGGGAGCCGCTTCTGCGGTAAGTCGTTTGGCTATGAAAAGCCGGTAGCGGGAGAGGTGGTTTTCAACACGGCCATGTCGGGTTATCCCGAAAGCCTGACCGACCCTTCGTACGCCGGCCAGTTGATGACGCTCACTTATCCGTTGGCGGGCAACTACGGTGTACCGCCTTTCACCATCGAGCCAAACGGGCTGCCTACATTCATGGAGAGTGAACACATCCATGCCGAAGCCGTTATCGTAAGTGACTATTCCGAAAATTACAGCCATTGGAATGCCGTGGAAAGCCTCGGCGACTGGCTGAAGCGTGAGCAAGTACCGGGCATTACAGGCATCGATACCCGCGAATTGACTAAAGTACTGCGCGAGCACGGCGTGATGATGGGGAGAATAGAGTTTAATGAAGAATCGGAGGAGGGAAATGAAGAATTAAGAATGAAGAATGAAGAATCGGGGCGGAAGGATGAAGAATTGCCGGCAGCGGTGTACGAGGGTGTGAACTACGTGGACCGCGTGAGCTGCAAGGAAATCATCCATTACCTGCCCGACGGCACTTCCACCCGTAGCGCAGCCCATTCTTCATTCCTCATTCCTCATTCTTCATTCAAAAAGGTTGTTCTTGTGGACTGCGGTGTCAAGACCAACATTATCCGTTGTCTGCTGAAACGGGATGTGGAGGTCATTCGCGTTCCTTGGAATTACGATTTCAACGGGCTGGAGTTCGATGGCCTGTTCATCTCCAATGGACCCGGCGATCCCGACACCTGTGATGCCGCCGTACAGAATATCCGCAAGGCGATGCAGAACGAAAAGCTGCCTATCTTCGGTATCTGTATGGGTAACCAATTACTCTCCAAAGCCGGAGGAGCCAAGATATACAAGTTGAAATACGGACATCGCAGTCATAATCAGCCGGTGCGCATGGTGGGTACGGAACGCTGCTTCATCACCTCGCAGAATCATGGCTATGCGGTGGACAACAATACGTTGGGCGAAGACTGGGAACCGCTTTTCATCAATATGAATGACGGTTTCATCCCGAAGCGGCCAGCGGACCGACGGATACGGAGTTCCTGTTCGATGAGTTCGTGAAGTTGCTATAAGGGTTTGACAGGTATCGAAATGTGGTTTGATATACGTCAAAACTTCGTTTGATGTACATCAAAAAAGATTCGGATGCCTGTGAAAACCGATTGTTGGTATAATCAAATTTAGACAAATGAAAGAAAACAATATAAAGAAAGTCCTGTTGCTTGGCTCCGGCGCACTGAAAATCGGTGAGGCC
>OGGR01000720.1_pt1 | contig 17663 bp, 12 predicted proteins | sample 1571321 | NCBI WGS metagenome assembly OGGR01 (sample SAMEA2582048, study PRJEB24529) | metagenome | biome: Human gut stool | place: China | collected 2011 | reverse complement strand
AGCACCTCAAAAACACCATCATACACTAAATCAGTAAGTTGGCAGCATCACCTGAGATCTGACCTGAAGATAGCAATATATTGTTTGAACGACGACGCAAAAATCCCCACAGGTCAAAAAGCGGATGTGTGGTTATAATGTTTTCGCTCTGCAACTGTGTGGTTAAGTCGTTCATTCTTTATGGAGAAACCCAAAAAAAAGTTAAACAAGGAAAATGAAATTACCAGTATCGCAGTGATTGCGATACTGGTAAGGATTTCAATTAATTCACGCCCAATGCTTTATACACTGCATCCACCGGATCAGCGTAAAAACTCACCTGGAACTTGGTAAATAATTCAGTCGGCACTGTTGGGATATCCATTGCTGAAGACATAGGCAACAGTACACGTTTGGCTCCGCTATCGAATGCTACTTGCAGGCATGCAGCCAGATCCTGTACAGGATTTGTCACGCCACCAAGTGTCATACTCCCCAATACCACCATCTGTTCCTGAACTGGTTTTGCTAATAATACTGAGCAGAAAGCAATTAATGAAGCCAGACTGGTCGTTGTACTGGGACCCGTGCTGTGCAGTTCCACGACATGAAGATGGTATTCATGTTCAGAGAATTTTGCCGAGGCGCTGATACGGCTTAGGTTACCTTTGAAGTAATCGAAACCAACACGAATGGATTCTTTCGCTGCCGTGTTTGAGCCTAATCCGGATACCGCATGTTTTCCGTTTCCGGCAGTCATCTGTGTTTCGAACCGATATAGTCCAGTCATGCCAGAATCAGCTTGCGTAACCAGATGCACGACCCCAGGCTTGGGCATTCCTGCCGGGATCAGTTCGCTCCCGCCTTGTTCTGGCACACTGACGAAATATTCTTCCAGGCTGTCGTTATCGATATAGCTGAAGTTCACATCAAAAAACTCGAGACCACCGAGCTTCTTAAGCTGTTCTTTCACACGACGACGAACCTCTAATGCATAGGTCAGACACACGCGTACATCTTCTTTATCATAGCCCCCATCCGGATGCATTAGCTTTAACAGGCCAGATACAGTGCGGCGTACAGCAATCACATCACGCTGGTTGAGGTTGTTGCCCAGCTTGAAGAATTTATCAATCGCGTCTGAGAAGCTACGTTTACGCATTTCACGCATGTACTCGGCGAGATAATCAGTGATCAAACCGTAGCGGTTGGTGAAAAATTCCGGGCGCATTTTGGGGATTTCCCAGCCAGGAATATAGGCGTGGAAGCGATCAAAAAATGCTGTATCGATCATTGCATCCGGGAATGGCGCGAGCAAATGGCTAGTTTTTACAAGCGTATCCACGCTCTGATTAATGTTGCCGACAAACACCATGGAGGCTTTTCCTTCAATGGAGTCACGTCCGCGAGAGAACGAGCCTGACGCCATGTAATCCTTCATAATTTGCACGCCGTCTTTGTCTTTGAAAGTAATTCCCGCCACTTCATCAAACGCCACCACGTCCCACATGCCGACTAAACCAATCTGGCGGCTGGCCATGTTGTAGAACAGGTTAGCCACGGTGGTCTGCCCACCTGAAACCAGCAATGAATTTGGTGAGCATTCCTTATAGACGTGGCTTTTACCGGTACCGCGTGGCCCGAGTTCGCAGACGTTATAATTATTCTCAACAAACGGGATCATGCGGGCAATCAGATGCCATTTGGTGCGCGGCTCAATATTAGCAGGTTCCATCCCTACAGAGCGCAGCAGCACGTCAATCCACTGGTCGCGATCAAATTGTTTACGTGCCTCAAAGACTTCATCCATGTCCATATTCGGCATCTGAATAGGCTTCAGTGTGAACAATGAAAAAGGGGATGTTTTTTGCCCTTCTTCGTAAAAGTAGTTCACCGTAATCATGCACCAGATGCCGCCGGTCAGCAGTTTCTCGTTATCTTTCACCATTTGAGATGGAACCAGGGCATCCTTAATGCCGAGGTTAGATAGCTGAGCTTCGTAAACGTCTTTCTTTTGGTTTAGCTTCACCGTGACTTTATCGATGATTTTGTAGGAGCCGCGTTCACGAATCAGCGATTTTATTTTTTCTGCTTCATCCGGGCGGACGTAGTTATCAGAAAGAATACGTTTAACAGACTGAAGCCCCTGATCGACGACCTCATCATCATCGGATGCACAATACATACCGAGCAAATATTCCAGTACATAGACCGGAACATTCGCCCCTTCTTTAAGTTGTTTAGTCAGGTCTTTACGCACCACGCGGCCACGAAAGTACTGATTCAACAATGAATCCAGGTCCTGAGCAGAGGCCATTTCCATGTTGGTCGCCGAGTTATCCTGCTGTTGCATAACGCCTCACTTAAAAAAAGTCATCCTGGAAAGCCAGGTCGATTGTAATCGGATAGCGGCCATACTCTGTGGCGCTGTCCGCATTCTCTAGGATCAGCACATATTTGTTTTTACGATTGAATGCTGTGCCCATGAGTTTCATGGTCACATCGCGGGTACGTTTCCCCATATCGTCATTGTCGCTATCGAAGCAAACCGTTTCCATGCCGGAGACAACCTGATTATTTTCATCAACGATAAAGATATTCAGCGTGCGCGGTTCATTGAGGTCGTCCACCGCTGTAGTCTGGATAAAGCCGATTTTATCAATACTGTTAACCAGTTTTATTACGTGGTCCCGTGCAACAACTGACACTGGTTGGCGCTGTGGTTGTTTCTCGGCTGCTTTTTTCTCAAGCGCACGAATCTTCAAAACGGGAACACACACTTCCTGCAACATAGCCCCGCCATGAACGAAACGTGCACCACCTACAAAGTGGAAACGCTGTACGCCTTTTGGCAACAGGAATTCACTTTCATCGCTTGCGCCTGCGGTATCTGCCAATTTGCCGTGCCAGCAAAATTCACTTTCAGGCAGCTGATGCCCAATAATGAATCGCTTATTTGCTTCAATCGCATTTACGGCTTTACTCTCCAGCTTGGTTTTATCTTGCTCGACCAGCGCCTGTTGTTGGAACAGGAACCCATGATCGGCAGTGACAAAAATTCGGCTGGCATTAAATCGGTTACGTAAACGTGAGACCAGATCTTTTAGCTCAGTGATGGCACTTCGGCAGGCCTCAAACGTTTTATCTTCTGTTGCAGCCTTATCACCAATGGCATCAATAGTGTCGTGCCAGATATACACCACGGAGGCGTTGCGGATTTGATCGTTTACTTCCTGGTTGTTGGCGTTCTGCAAGTCCTTCGCTTTAAGTGCAACACCATTTACTTTTGTCAGGATAGCGGCGCGTTTTTCAAACCCTGAGGTAGACATCCCATCGGCATATACTATGCCGGAATTGTCAGGCAGATAACTCAACGACTCATGAGGTAACAATGCCGCCATACCTAGCTGTGTGTAGCTTGGCAACACCCCCGTCTGAGAGCGCAGTTCGGCACTGAAGTGCTTCTCATGATTGATGTGTCGACCCAGTTCTTCTGCTACCTCGTAGCGCAACGCATCTGAAATCACGACAAAAACACGTTTCACCTGCGAAGTGTCAAATTGCCGTTTCACATTCTCTTTATAGAAATTACGCTGCAACGGCACGCCGCTAATTTGCCAGGTCTGCATGCGATTTTCCGCTTCCAGCAGTTTGTTCCATCCACGGCTCAGCTCTGCCAGATACCAATTGCTGTAAAGCTCTTCAATGAATTTATCCAGCTCATGGAGGATCATCGCCCCTTTACTGTGCACCGGCGCGGCATATTCATTGAACAGGCGGTAGGTCTGATCGAAGCGATAAATTTCGTCGCAGTAGGCTTTCCAGAACGAGCCGGTATCGGGGAAATTAAAACCGTCAGTATAATGATTACGAAGATTCAGCAGGCGCTCAGCCTGGCGTAGCGCATTCCAAATGGAGAGATATTCCGAGCGAGTCTGGCTCCAGTATTTCGCACTACGTTCTGACACCAGTGCTTTAAACGCGTCCCTGTCCAAGGTCGTGCTTTCTTCCTGTAGTTGAGTCACCAGGCCACGGATAATCAATTGCTCGATAGCTTCGAAGGTGTCACATTTTGCCAGCGCATACGGCGAGCTGTAGTTGTAATGCTCTTTTGGCTGCAGTATCTGTTGTAAGTCTTCTGCACAATAATCGTATTCTGCTTTATAACGACGATCGTTCCGCCACGCTCCCATAAAGGCCAACGCAGACGCACGACCTGCGGCAGTAATCAGCACATTTTTACTCAACCACTCACGATGAGTGTCATCACCTTGTGCCCAAAGATCGGTACAGAACAGTTTCAGCAGTAGGTTTTCCAGCGTTGGTGCTTCTGCCTGGTAACCCAGTTCTAGACTAAGGACTTCCCAGAGGACCTTATCCAGCCCCAGCTTTTTCAGCACGGCAAAAGTATTCTCCAGGGTACTATCATCCTGATGACTTGCGGCAACAAATTGCTGGATCAGAGCAAACAGGATTTCTTTGGTTTCAAAGGTGCTGGCTCCGGCAACCACTGCCAGCATCTTCTTATCGAGGGATTTTTCTGTTTCGCGCTCGGTGACCCAGCCTTTAAGTAACTGGGTACGTTTGACGGTAAAGAAGGCTTTGCGAAGTTGAATATGTTCGCGCAACCCTAGTTGTGGGATGCCCAGTGAATTCAGTGTGATCGCTGCATAGTCAGCGTGGAATTCGGTGCTATAAAGGCGGATGTCTAGCAGCCAGTCCTGCTCACGGGCAGGAACTTCACTGGTAAAATAGAGTAAAAATTTCTGTGTTGGCTCGTCGATTTCGATTCTTTTTTTTGTGGCGAGCACAGAAACACCGCGCATATCCAGCAGCGTGACGTTGTCGAGATCCAGCTCATTGAGCGAATCGATGAAGCGTTGTTCCGGGTCGTGCCAGAAGACGATACGGTTGTCGGTAAACTTCTGACGAAGCCCTGATTCCAGTTCTTTAAATTGCATAATTAATTTTCTTCTACAGGCAAATTCATTTCATGCCAAATAAAGTCAAGGTCAGCAGGCACCGGCATTTCTCTGAACCATACATCAACTGAAATCGCTTTCGGCATAGTAAGTAATCGCATGAAAGCTGGGGTCACAACGGCTTTATAAAATTTTTTGCCGTGAACAATTGTGCGTAACTGTTCATCAACTGGCAAATCGCGGATTTCGGCCAGTTTGCTCTGGTATCTTTGTAACAGTACTGCAGGATCCAGATGTGCATGCCAACGTTCGCAATGCGCCAAAAAACCGGGCTCTGTAATCACCTGTTGAGGATCAAGAAGGTCTCGGTTAAATCCGAGCGATCGCAGTTCATCCCAAAGCGGGTTGATAATGGCCCATGCGGTACCAAACTGAATCCAACTTTCAAGATTTGCGGTAATCGATGACGTAATAGCCTCTATCGCCGCTGCGCTCTCACCGGGGAGTTTGGCTCTTTGCTTGGGTGGCAGTCCAGGTAAAAGCTCACTTGGGACAACAAGATAGTTTTCGATACAGAATCTGGGTAAAACTAACAGGTTAGGCAGCTGTTGTTGCCGATGATTCAGTTGGGCATTATCCCACTCATCACGATCAACAATGCCCAGCCATGTGGGCTGCTTTGACAAAATTTCAATAACATTTCGTTTACCGCCAACTTCTGCAAGGACCCATCTCGTTTCCCATTGGGGAGCAACTTTTTTTAGGAGCTGAGTAAAAACGAGTTCGTCCGTTTTTCCCTCAACGACTAACGCTCTTTTACCTTCGGTGATTTTTGTCTCAAGGATGGTCTTGATATGCCACTCAAACTCCTTCATTGCTCATCACCTTTTTCAACCGAAAGAGGATAGCGGAGTCCTAAACTTTCGTAGCGCAGCCAGACGTCAGTAGCATGGGAAGTTAAAATAAGCTGACCATGCTTTTTCTGGATAATGTTTTCCAGTGTCGCAAGCAGAGGCGAAACCAGAGAAGGGTGAAGGTGCAGATCCGGTTCGTCGATTAATACGACGCCCCCCGGCTGAAGCCAACGTTGAACCATAAAGAGCATGATCAAGACCTGATGCTCACCAGAACTCAGTTCATCCAGCGTATGAGTATCGCCGTTAGCAAGTTTGACCTGCTGACGCTGTCCCGGCAGTATCTCTTCTTCAATGACTTTCCCTGAGAAGAACTGATTCAGCGTTTTCATCATCTCTGGATACAGCTCAGGGAGCGTCGCTTTCATGTTGAACAGCGAGGCTTCCAGCTGATCTTTCCAGTCAGTGGATGGAGAGTAAGTAGCTAACCAATTTTTACTTAGGTCATCAGGCGCTAATGAAGAAAGATTGTTCTTTGGAGTAATCCAGCGGCGTTCTTCTGCATCCAGATAGATGATATTTGGAACGGTCAGAGTCATACCTGAATTGAGCCTTCCAAGTACAACTTGTGCACGAGTAATTGAAAGTGTCTGTAACCACTCATCAAGCACGTAATCTGTGACAAAGCCATTTTGAGTCATCAGGCTGGTTTTCTTTTTCCCCCCACTAACTTCCCCAATCCAGATTGTGTTAGACGGTTGTTTAGTGATGAGTTGATCAACAGCGTCCTCATTTCCGAAGAATAAACCAACACGAATAGGGGACTGGTTAGAACATTTGAGATCGGAGAAAACCACGGCAAAAGTGCCCCAGCGCTCTAACCACTTTCTTGCCGAATGGCTCGCAGGCATTGGCTTTTTATGATCAAGCCAATACCCTAATGCATCCCACAACATAGCTGCGCCACGAAGCAGCGTCGATTTACCGCAGCCGTTCGGGCCGGTGAGCAGGACATTATCCTCCACCTTTCCCGTCCAGTCGTTTCTAAAGCTAATTTCCGCATCGCCCAATGGGCCAACACTCTGCGTATAAATCGCCGCTATTTTCATCAAATCTCCTCAGGTGCGCTACCGGTAATGGCCTTCACATCCGCCAGCAGATCGCCAAATTTGCCGTAGTTAACCTTAACGCCGTCGTCCAGATCAATAGTGATACGTCTATCAGCATAGTGGCGCAAGCGGTCGTCGAAGCTACGCAGTTCGTTGAATTTTTTGGTCAACCCATCCAGCTCTTTTTTCAGGCGTGTGTTGACCGCACCAGATTCAGCATTCTTAAGCTGATCATTAAGCAGATCGATATTACCCTGGTAGCGTGCCAACAGCGGAACTACGTATTCGGTACGCATACGCGACAGCGTGCCTTCATTATAACGGTGCAGATAGACCAGACACTCAAACGCTTTCTCTTTACCGGAGCTGAACAGCCAGTAAATTGGGCGTTTCTTGTACATTTTCATATGATCTTTCCAGAAATGCGTGGAAAGATAGCGGCGAATGGTATCGAGTGAAGATTCGCCTTTTTTCGGTTTGATCGCGTACAAACAGAGACTTTCGGCGATAAAATCGAGGTTTTCCTGTAGGTGCTCTTCACCCCAGACGGTGCAGACGAACTCTTTAATGCGGGCAGTAACGTCGTCGTCAAACCAGTCGGAATCCATTAATGGCAGGATACCGTCTTCATCGGCAGGGAAGGTTTTGTAGGCACCTTCGGCAACTAAATCAGCGAAACCTTTGTTTCCTTCGTGGGCGTAAACAAGACCTTCGTGATCTAGAGAATAACGGCCCATCATGCAGCCGATGGCGTAACTTAGTAGCTCTCCGAATGTATCATTTAATAATAAATCTTCAGTGTTTTTATAATTTTTACCATTGCTATAACGATATATAGGGTTGCATTGCAATGTTATATCCTGAATATTTACAGTTGATTCCATTTCCTTTTCAAGGCCATATTCCTTGATGAAAATCTCATTATTCTGCCTTTCAATCTCTTGCATTTCAGATGTCATATTCATCCATTTCATTCTTAGAGAAGAATATTTTTCAGACAACCTTTCATCATTGAAAGCATTATTTATTAATGGGTTTCTTATGAAGTCATAAGATGTTTCAAAAGAATCCCAATCGTGCTTAGCGATTTTTATGGCATCTTTTATTATTAATTCATTTGCAGCGCCAGATAAGTCTGGTATTAATCCAACAGTTCCTGTGCTCATGTTTAACGTTGGATTCAGCAAGGCTAAAATAGAAATTGTGGGTTTTGCATTCAATAATGCTAAATATTTTTCCAAACTATTGTTAGAAAATAAAGTAGGAGCTGACACATCAAATATACACCCTTGAGGAATTATCCTAGCAGAGGGTAACCCTGACGTAATCAATCCCCAGCTCACACCTTCCAGGAAGTAGAAGTTAGTATTTTGTGGTCTTGCTGATTTGCACGTTTTAATTCTCGCGCCATCATTTTCCCAATCGACCACGCAATTTAAATTCCCATACCATTTTCGAAACTCCCCAGCCTTATTACATGGGACCCACCTTCCTTTTTCAGATTTAAATAAAAAAGGAACCTCATGCCAAAAACGTATATACTTATCTGTATCACCTGTTTGCAGTCCGATTTTTAGCTTTGTTGAATCTTTTAATAAACTATTGTTATGAAACTTCTTGCGAACATCATCATTTATCCAATATGCGATGGGGCTCCCTGGGATTATTTTGAAACTTTCAGATGTCACCTGATAAAACCATCCGCAATGATGATTGCTAACTGCTTCGAGTACTTTAGGGCCTTGGTTCGCTGCACCACGAAAATCAGACAGGCGAACATAACTTCCTATAAAATCTGCGACATGATCTTTCTGTAATGTGAAAGTACAGATAGGCACAGTGGCGCCATCAAACCCCGAGTATTCTAGTTGAACTAACGAAGTGATAATCTCTTCATTAATCAATCGAGAACGAAGCTCTTCATAACTAGAAATAAACATCCATACAAATGGTGTCATAAACCCAAGTTGGGCACCATTTTTAGATAGTTCTAGATTTCTAACAATAAATGCAGAAAATAGATCTTTGTCATATCCCAGAAAATTATCTTTCAAATATTTTTTCACATCAGGTGTCTGGAACTTACTTCCCATATACGGAGGGTTAGCTACTACCGCGTCATAGCGCTGCGCCAAAATCCACGCCTGCTGGATACACGGGATCAGTTCTGCCGCCGCTTCTTTCTGCTGAATATCACCCTCAACAGTCAGACGATACAACCCATCCAGAAACGCCTTTAACGCCGCTTCATCTTCATGTGGAACCTGAATCAGCGATCCCAGCGTTTTCGCACTGGTGAACAACGCCAGAGTACGCATCAGCAGCTTATATTCCGCGCTGTCGGTATTGGTCAGTGCCGTCCCTTCTGCAAACATATCTCCCATGCTGCCACGCTGCACCTGCTGGTGGAAGTTCAGCTTGGTCCACAGTTCAGCGATATCCAGCTTACTCTCCTGCAGGGATACAATATTCAAACGTACACCACGGCCCAGAATACGGCGATCGTCCTGACGCGCCAGCATCAGCATTGCAAAACCAGACAGCTGCGCGGCGCGGTCGTCGATGTCCAGGCCGAAAATATTGTTTTCCAGAATCAGTTGCGGAATGTCACGGGTACGGTAACCGCGCTCTTCGTAAATCGCCTTCAGCACTTTATAAGCTTCGGTCAGGATATGCCCGGAGCCACAGGCCGGGTCCAGCACTTTAATACGTTCCGGTTCAATACTCGATGGGGTGATAGCTGCCAGCTGCGCCTGCACCTCTGGCGTTTGCTCCGCTGGCTCAATGTAGTACGGCATTTTGCCTTTCAGGCTGGAGTCCGGATAGGTTTGCAGCCACTGGCGACCCACCGAGTTTTGCACCAGATATTGCACAATCCAGTTCGGAGTAAACAGCTGGGTAGCAGCAGGAATATCTTCGCTCTTCACCACCTTGCCGATCACGGCATCTTTTTTCTCGGAAATATAGAACTGATACAGCCAGCCGATCACTTCGACCTGTTCCCAGTCTTCTTCAGGAATGGTGTCCACCAGCCCGCGCAGAATGGAGTCGGTGCGAGTCAGGTTATCCGGCAGAACCAGTTCGATATCATCATTGACTGCTTCGAACAGGAAAGGCATCGCGCCGTGCAGCGCATGGCATTGTGCAAGCAACAGTTCACGGTACAGCTCTTCATCACGATCGCCAGCCAGCTTCATCTCCACGAGGCGCGCTTTGTCCAGCCCCAGAGCATCAGCCACTTCCGGCACATGATCCAGAACCTCAAAACCGCCTTTCAGCGTCGGGTGAGACAGCATGCGGAAACCGTGATCAAGATAACCGTGCAATTCCATATAGCGAATGGCGCAGAAGCGGTTAAACCAGGTGTAAGCGATGTGCTCCACCAGCACATCGTAGCCTTGCTTTTCTGCACGTTTGACCAGACGTTCACGACGTGAGATCAAGGATTTGTCCAGCGAGAACTGGCCATAGCGAACCTGGTCTCCAAGATCGGTTGCCTGCGCAATCTGTAAATTACCTTTTTTATCGGCCTCAATGCCCAGCGTGGTCAATTTTTGCATGACCGCATCGCGGAACTGTTTACGTGCCACCGGGGCATATTTTTTAATGTTTGACGTATTCATGTGAAGTCCTGAAACGGGCAGACAATGTCTGCCCAAAAATGGGGAATGTTACTGAAGCTGCACGCGTTCGCCTGCGTTAATGGCATCCATGAGCGTTTTACGCAGCTGTTCCAGCGCTTTGTCGACCTGTTCGGCGTTATCCAGCGTTGTCACACCCGCCGCTCGTTCCATCGTTTTACGCGTGTTCACGTAGATGGTCTTTTTCAGTTTGGGTTCAGGCTTATCGATGGGGTCGATAATTCCTGGCTTAGGCGGTTTTTTGGGGTCAGGCACTTTCTTACGCTGTTCCTCAACCCAGCTGTTCAGTCGTTCGTTTGCCTTGAATTGTAGCGCCCGAACCTCAACCTGTTCTTCCATGATTTGCGGGATCAGACCATTCTGCTCTACTTTCTTACGCGATTGCTGCATCGGGTGCAAAAGCGAGTGCTGCAAGTCAGCAGGGACGTGCATCTCCAGCATGCTTTGCTTCAGCTCATTGATATGACCATCGATCTGCTGTAGCGCATGGCTTCGGTATTCTTCCACCAGACGTTGGTTGATGGTTTCAACGGTTTCAATCAGCGGGATAATCCGGTGCAGCTCTCCGTAAGGTCGTGCCTTACTGTAGATGCCTTCCAACTCCTGCAACGCCTTTTGGGCCGTTTCGTCTTTATCCAGTGCGTTACGGTTAGCTTTAAAACTGCCATTTAACGCCGCACTCAAGCGCTGCCAGGTGGCGTATTGGTTTTTGTAGAAGCTGACCAAATCGTCCCAGACTTCCGAGAAATCTTCGAGGTCGTCAGCCGCTGCGGTGACTTTTTCAATGACCGCGTATTCTTCTTTCTCGTTGAGGATCCCGTTCAGTAATACCAGACCTTCTTCTATCTCTTTACGGCCAGGGTTTTGTCCACTCTCAGCACGAGTTTTAAAAACGGTCAGCTCGCTCTTCCAGCGGCCAAAGAGTTCGCGAATATGAGAGACCAACGACTGTTCTTCACGCTCGTTAAACGGTTCTCCGGCAATATCGGCCATCAACTGCGCGGCTTTGGTCAACTGCGCTTCGTCATGGCGACGAACTTTATGCAGACGCAAATCGCTGTAACGACGTGAATTATTAAACGCCTCCCACGCCTGTTTCAATGCGATTTCACTGCCTTGCAGAGTGAAGCTATATTTACCGCTGCGTGCCAGACGGGCCACCAGCAATTTGACCTCATCCTCCGGCCAGCCAAATGGGCGACGGCCAAAAGTGTTAAGGATATCCCGCAGGTAAACTGGCTTATGAGTCTCAATACTCATACTGATCCAGTTATCCACTTCACGCATCGCCTCTGGGTTGGACTCTTCCATTTCCCCGAGGTCGAGCTGGGTATCATTTTCTACTGTCAACAGCGCGTGAGTTTCACGATTTACGTCTCCGGTACTGAGACGCAGCAATTTTAGTTTGGAGAAACTGTTCTCGATAACGTAACCGCAGGCTGCATCCACGATAGCTAACGGCGAAGAGGATTTCTTATCCAGCCGTTCGCCTAGCGCCCAGACATCAGCCTGAGCCAGCAAGCCTTCAATCTGCGTCTTCAGCGTTTTTTCGCGCATGCCATTTTCACGGCCTTTTTCCGCCAACAGTGTTGCCTGTTCCGGGCGCTGACCGCTTTGCTTGCTAAGGAAGGCTTTGGTCTGCGCGTACATGGTCAGGTCTTGCCAGGTACGAGCCTCATCAGGCAGGCAAATTAAAATGCAGTCTTTACTGTCCGTCATCAGCAGACTATTGGAATGCACACCCTTATAGCTCTCGTAGTTCGAGTCCAGTGGTGTAAGCACTTTCACCACCAGATCGTTAAGATTTGCACCATCCAGTGGATGCCCGTTACAGAAGCGGCTGATATCAAAATCCTGCTTATTTGCCGGATAGCGATATCTTTTGCTCTTCAGGATCTCTTCGAAAATGATGGTTGAAAGCTGCTTATTGATGGTGGTGAATTCAACATCAATATTGCGGATTTCGTTTTCAATCTCTTTTTCTTCGTTAGTAAGGAAAACGAATTTGTCATCAATACGCGAGATCAGCATTTCAGCCTGCAAACGATTAAGACTGGCTTCAATCTGTCGACGGAGTTCTACTTTGTCAGTATCAATACGCTCAATAGAGAGCGTGACGAGGTTATCAAGAGTACTTTTCAGCACGTCAACGTAGCGGATCAGGAACAGCGTCTTTAGCAGTTTGCCGTCAAATTCCGTCAGTGACGGAGACTGGCAGGCCTGAATGATAGTGCGGCTAACCGCAGGTTCCAGGAAGCTTTCAATCGCAGAGTAGAAACGCCAGAACGGGACTAGGCTATCCAGTCCATCTGCAGAAATCTGGACTGCTGCCGACTGGAAGGCATCCAGCAAAGAGCGCTCCCCCATTGCCAACTGCTTACCTGCAGCCCCTTTGGTACGGATTGACTCAAAGACCTTTTGCAGGATCTGGTAATGCCACGGTACAAACGGATAGTTATCCACGAACTCGCGACTGTTGGTATAGGCACGCAGCGTAGCAGTGGTTGTCGTGTCGAACGACAACTGGTTACGCAAAATATCGCCTTTTTCCTGCCAGACAGCTTCCAGCGCCGGTATTGCCGCTTCTGTTTTTACCAGCAGACGTTTCTGGATAACTTCTGAGGTATTCGAGCTGGAGAGTTGTAAGCGCGTTGAGAAACGTCCCTGAATCTTGGAGAAGTCCTGACCATCACGACTGCTCATACCGCCAATAGCGGCATTAATGTCAGCCTGGGAGGTAACAATCACCCATGCCCGCCCACCACAAATAACACCTAAGTTTTCGGTGATGGTTTGCAGCTTCAGCATCATCTGGGCATCTTTACCAATGAACTGACCAACTTCATCGACCATAAACAGGATATTACGATTACCTTGGCTGTCGAGCCACTCTTTCACCCACGTACAGAAATTTTTGATATCCAGTGGGAAGTTCTTATCAAGTTGCTCGATCCACTGACGAGAAGACTCTTCACTCTGGCCTGTAGCTACGCTCAGCGCCTGAGCCATCTGATCGTTTATCATCAGATAAACATCGCGTTCGTCTTCCCAGCGAGACCCGGTAATGTCCGCGAAGGCGGCCCTAAAGGTATCAAACTGTCCACGCTTATCAAGCTCACGTTCCAGGTGTGCAATATGTGGGAAGTCTCCACAATAACCAGCTAGTTCGTTAAAGACTTTCAGAAATACTTTTAGGATGGCATCAACGCCATCTTCAACATTCGCACGTGAGTCAATATTGAATAGTACGACATCAGTCGGATGTTGAACCGATTTCCGAATATCGGCCAATAGCAGTGCATCATCAATTTTCTCTTCAAAGAAGGAGAGCGCATTACGCGTGACGCCATTGTGGCTAACTTCGCGGTTCGCTAGCAGATAGGAAAGTATCTTAATGAAGTGTGATTTACCGGACCCAAAGAAGCCTGAAACCCAGACGCCCATTTTGTCGGCAAGCTGTAATCTGCCTGGACCTGTAGCTGGAGCATATACTTCAAAGAACTGACGCAGGTGACCATCGAGCTCCCGAGTGATGACATACTCATCCAGTTCTATCCAGGCGCTTTCGTCGTCGGTCTGCTCGGCTTTAACCACGCCGTTAATATTACGTTTTAGCGGTTTCTCAAAAATTTGTTCAATATTCATTGCTGTCGTCTTTTAACGTGGAGTCAAAGTCGCCGCAGGTCCGGTTTCAGGTACCAGTCTGAAGGCGCGATAATAGTTACGGGAGTTAATACCAGCGAGTGGTGAAAGATCATATCCGCTGTAGGTGCCTGGATAGAACATCAGCAGTGGTGTAAACCCCATCACGTCCTGAAGTGCGCTCATAAGCTCATGACCACGAACCAACGGCCAGGCGTTACCGAGGCCCGTCAGAATGACAAATTGCTGGGCAGGAAGATCGACCGTGCGTGCAATATATTCCGCAATTTTTTTCTGGCTCAGCGGGGCTGCCAGATGTTTTTTCAGTGTCTCAAGGCCAAGCTCAGGCTCTCGCTGGCAGATACGGTCAAAGAGCTTACGTTCTTCCAGCATATCGATGATGACCTGGAAGATATTTAGCGTTTTATAGGTGTACTTTTTATCCAGTTTTTTGAATAAAAAGTGCAGGTATTCGCGGACCTGAAGCTCTTGCTTTGCCGGATAGTCAAAGATCCAGAAGCCAATCTCATTGCCGGAACCTTGGTTTTTCAAAAAACGGTCGTCGCCGACACGTTCTTCTAACTGCTTTAATCGATATTCAAGGATCGGGTCATTCATGCGTTACCCTCCAGAATAGGGAGCAGTTCGGCTTTGTTTAAACGATGCAAGGCCGTTGCAACATCTGGTAGAAGGAAAACGTTTTGTAAATTGCGGCGGCGTGGGCTATCCAGGTAACCAGCTTCTGCCAGTGCCTTAATCAGATTGTTACCCATCTTTTGGATAGATGAATCAGAGAAAGCCGCCAGCTCCGGGTGCAATCGCAGATTCTCATCCACGAATTCATTCCAGCAATTTCCGCTGAGTTTTTCTTTAAACTGCTGGCGTGCCGGGTTCACCACATCAGCGACAAATTCCGCGACAATGGGAGACTGATTCATCAAGGCGACTAACAGCATTTGCAGACGTTCACTTTCACTACCAGTGACAATCAATTGCCAGCATTCGCGGTCCAGTGTCATAAGCCGAAGTTTTACAGTCCTGGCATAACGATTCGCTGTGCTGGTGGATGATGCCTGAAGGATATTTTCATCGATTATTTGCTGCTGCCAGGTTGTTTCATCGGGTTCAGAAAGCAGCAATTCAGCAATAGTCCGGCTCTCACGAACCATCAGCGAACCGCCCAGCAGATCGCCAATCCAACGTTTATCATTTTTTATCATGGTATTTGTCATCAAAAATCCGGAATGCTGCTCGCAAAAATCAAGTAATGATTGTAATCGGCATGCAGGGGAGATGCCATGATTAAGACCAGAACAATTGTGTGATTTATACACGGTGGTTATCGACTGATCTCGATCATGGTTTTGAACAGTGGTTTCCGGTTTGATTCCCTATGCATGCTTACATTAAATGAACCCAGGAAGGGGATACTGAGGTAAAAGGTAATGACAAAAGTAAACAATCTTGGGTTTGTTTTGTCTCCGTACTCCCAGAAAAAGATCCTTAAAACTCTTTACAGTCATCAGCAAAAAAACGATTCGGCGACTAAGCGGTATGGCAAACCTACCCGCTATAATGTCGCGACAAGCGATTACGATAATCTTGTCAGTGGTGAGCATGGTCAGCTGATTCTTAAAGTCAGACGGGGGAAAATCGTTACCGAAAAGCATTACTGCGCTGAATGCCATAGCTACACCAGCCCAATCCGGGCCGATGCCGACAGTAACTATGATAAAGTACATCTGTGTACACCTTGCCATCTTGCAACTTTCAACCGCAGTTTTGGTCACGCAGATGCTATGCCGCTGAAGCATGGACCATGCCCATGCACATAAGGGGAAGTGGTGATGTTGATGAAAGTACCTTACTGGGATTTGGTTACAGCAATTCAAGGGACTCGTTGCTCATTTACGAAGGCATGGCAGAGCACCTGTGGGATAAGTTCTTTAGCCCCATTCAAAAGTGTAATCGCTAAACGTGGATGACTCGAGTGTGCTGGATACTTACATAAGCACCTGGAATGCAACTGGAGCTAATGCATGAAGAAATATCAAACAAAAGATGAAATTGAAGCTGCTGTTATTTCTGGGGAGATATCGACTACCTCTCAGTTGCGTAAAGCTCTGGCGATACTTGAAATAAATATTGATGGCAATTCTAGAATGAGCATGGAAGTAAGCTTAAATTTCAATGATATGCGAAAAGCTGCAACCGCAAGGCTGCATGATCTCCCTCGGCTTAAAAAACACCGGAAATCTTATTTTTAATTCTCAAAAAAATAACCAGCTCCATGATATACAATAATGTTTTTATTTATAATAGACAAAGTGGGTATGTATAAATCCGTTAGCATTTTTATCCTCAAAGGAATTGCTATGTACTGCTATTGCGTGTACAAGGTTCAGTAAGTATGGTCCATAAGTGTGTATTATAAATAAATGGAAGGGGGTGATTTTTCATAATACCGTGAGTTATCGCGGAGTAATCACAGTAGGGTTATCTATGGAGGGATTTCCCAGATAATTTTACTCTTCAGTTTAAGTGGTTCCGGTTTATAAACGGGGCTATTGCACGGTGATTTATAGCTACTTTAATTGCGGGATTCGTAAATACGGCAATACAACCACTCTTCAAGATCGCTTTTTAACCAACGTGATGCTCTGCCTAACTTAATTGGTTTCGGGAATAATCCATCCTGTATCAGCTTGTAAAACCATTTGTCGCTCAGGCCAGTAAGTTGGGTAATGAATTTCATATCAATAAATTGATCTTCAAGCAATGTGGGCTTTGTATACATGGTGATGTGTTCCGGTTAAGGATAAATAACCGGAGCCGTTAGTAAAATTATTTACTGCCAGCTCCTCCACATCAATGGCTTCTGTTGTAAAAAAGTTTGGAACATAGGCAAGGGTAAACCTTACCTACATAAAATACTCCGCTTATAAGTTCCTTGGGCGGCCTAATCCACTTGGTGGTGGTACTTCACTACTCCCGTAGATATTCATGTCATACTTCTGTTCCTGCTTAGCAAGATAGCTGATGATATATATTAATCCTTGGATATAGTCAGTATTCCGATGGTTAATGATCTTATTTATATCAGCTTTATAGTTCTCCTTGTGTTCACATCGATGATACTTACCATCTCCCTGAGTTATCTCCTTCCATAAATTACCAATACGTTCTGCTACCGGAAATGTTTTACGTATTTTTTGCCCGTCCAGATACACCACTGTATGAGAATGAAACCTATTGTCCTCACCATATTCAATTACCCAGAAAAATCCAGCTATACCATGTTCCTGTTCGACTTGCTTAAATAGTTTCCGAAGATCCTGCTGAAGGCAACTGTAGTCCTTTTTGTAACGTTCTGAGTTCTGGTTGTACGAAAAATCCAGTCGGATACCGATCACCTTTGAATAGCGTTCAATGACACTATTCAGGTGGTGATTTATCAGGCTGGTGATGCTGCCAACTTACTGATTTAGTGTATGATGGTGTTTTTGAGGTGCTCCA
>OGGR01000717.1_pt1 | contig 17709 bp, 7 predicted proteins | sample 1571321 | NCBI WGS metagenome assembly OGGR01 (sample SAMEA2582048, study PRJEB24529) | metagenome | biome: Human gut stool | place: China | collected 2011 | reverse complement strand
TGTTAATCCGTATGTCACTGGTTCGAGTCCAGTCAGAGGAGCCAAATTCTAAAAATTCGCTTCTTAGCGCAATGTCACTAACCTTAGTTGAACATTGTTTATTAACGGATAGCGGGTTTTTAACATCTTAAGCGCCCTCGACCTTTATGGTTGAGGGCGTTTTGCTATGAACGCCATCACCATTTTCCCCTCGATTATAAAACTTGAGTTATTCAGTAGTCTCCCCTCTTGCAACTCACACCCAAAACTGCCTAACGAAAAGTTATTAATTTTCAATCATATTGCTATCAGGATTTACATTTTTTCGCTGTGCTAGAAAGGGCGCATTTATGTTAGCTCGTTCAGGGAAGGTAAGCATGGCTACGAAGAAGAGAAGTGGAGAAGAAATAAATGACCGACAAATCTTATGCGGGATGGGAATTAAACTACGCCGCTTAACTGCGGGTATCTGCCTGATAACTCAATTTGCGTTCCCTATGGCTGCGGCAGCACAAGGTGTGGTAAACGCCGCAACCCAACAACCAGTTCCTGCACAACTCGCCATTGCAAATGCCAATACGGTGCCCTACACCCTTGGAGCGCTGGAAATCGGCCCAAAGCGTTGCCGAACGTTTCGGTATTTCGGTGGCTGAGTTACGCAAACTCAACCAGTTTCGTACGTTTGCTCGAGGTTTTGATAATGTCCGCCAGGGTGATGAACTGGATGTCCCGGCACAAGTTAGTGAAAATAATTTAACCCCGCCACCGGGTAATAGCAGCGGCAACCTTGAGCAACAGATAGCCAGTACTTCACAGCAAATCGGGTCTCTGCTCGCCGAGGATATGAACAGCGAGCAAGCGGCAAATATGGCGCGTGGATGGGCCTCTTCTCAGGCTTCAGGCGCAATGACAGACTGGTTAAGCCGCTTCGGTACCGCAAGAATCACGCTGGGCGTGGATGAAGATTTTAGCCTGAAGAACTCCCAGTTCGATTTTCTCCATCCGTGGTATGAAACGCCTGATAATCTCTTTTTCAGTCAGCATACTCTCCATCGTACTGACGAGCGTACACAGATTAACAACGGCTTAGGTTGGCGTCATTTCACTCCCACATGGATGTCGGGCATCAACTTCTTTTTCGACCACGATCTTAGCCGTTACCACTCCCGCGCCGGCATTGGCGCGGAGTACTGGCGCGACTATCTAAAATTAAGCAGTAACGGCTATTTGCGACTGACCAACTGGCGCAGCGCACCTGAACTGGACAACGATTATGAAGCCCGCCCGGCCAATGGCTGGGATGTACGCGCAGAAGGCTGGTTACCCGCCTGGCCGCACCTTGGCGGTAAACTGGTCTATGAACAGTATTATGGCGATGAAGTGGCCCTGTTCGATAAAGACGATCGGCAAAGTAATCCTCATGCCATAACCGCTGGACTTAACTATACCCCCTTCCCGCTGATGACCTTCAGCGCGGAGCAACGCCAGGGTAAACAGGGCGAAAATGACACCCGTTTTGCCGTCGATTTTACCTGGCTACCTGGCAGCGCAATGCAGAAACAGCTTGACCCGAATGAAGTCGCTGCACGGCGTAGCCTTGCAGGCAGCCGTTATGATCTGGTGGATCGCAACAACAATATCGTTCTGGAATATCGCAAAAAAGAACTGGTTCGCCTGACCCTGACAGACCCCGTGACAGGGAAGTCAGGAGAAGTGAAATCACTGGTTTCGTCGCTACAAACCAAATATGCCCTGAAAGGCTATAACGTCGAAGCCACCGCTCTGGAAGCTGCCGGTGGTAAAGTGGTTACAACGGGTAAAGATATTCTGGTTACCCTGCCGGCGTACCGGTTCACCAGTACGCCAGAAACCGATAACACCTGGCCGATTGAAGTCACCGCTGAAGATGTCAAAGGCAATTTGTCGAATCGTGAACAGAGCATGGTGGTCGTTCAGGCACCTACGCTAAGCCAGAAAGATTCCTCAGTATCATTAAGTACCCAAACATTGAACGCGGATTCCCATTCAACCGCCACACTAACTTTTATTGCGCATGATGCAGCAGGTAATCCTGTTATCGGGCTGGTGCTTTCGACGCGTCACGAAGGTGTTCAGGACATCACCCTGTCGGACTGGAAAGATAATGGTGACGGAAGCTATACCCAAGTCCTGACCACAGGAGCGATGTCTGGCACGCTGACGCTTATGCCACAGCTGAACGGTGTGGATGCGGCTAAAGCCCCCGCCGTGGTGAATATCATTTCTGTTTCGTCATCCCGAACTCACTCGTCAATTAAGATTGATAAGGACCGTTATCTCTCCGGCAATCCTATCGAGGTGACGGTAGAACTGAGAGATGAAAATGACAGACCTGTTAAGGAGCAAAAACAGCAACTGAATACCGCAGTCAGCATCGACAACGTGAAACCAGGAGTCACTACAGACTGGAAAGAAACCGCAGATGGCGTCTATAAGGCGACCTATACCGCCTATACCAGAGGCAGTGGGCTTACTGCGAAGCTATTAATGCAAAACTGGAATGAAGATTTACATACCGCTGGATTTATCATCGACGCCAACCCGCAGTCAGCGAAAATTGCGACATTATCTGCCAGCAATAATGGTGTGCTCGCCAATGAGAATGCAGCAAACACCGTCTCGGTCAATGTCGCTGATGAAGGAAGCAACCCAATCAATGATCATACCGTCACGTTTGCGGTATTAAGCGGATCGGCAACTTCCTTCAACAATCAAAACACCGCAAAAACGGATGTTAATGGTCTGGCGACTTTTGATCTGAAAAGTAGTAAGCAGGAAGACAACACGGTTGAAGTCACCCTTGAAAATGGCGTGAAACAAACGTTAATCGTCAGTTTTGTCGGCGACTCGAGTACCGCGCAGGTTGAGCTGCAGAAGTCGAAAAATGAAGTGGTCGCTGACGGCAATGATAGCGCCACAATGACCGCGACAGTCCGGGATGCAAAAGGCAACCTGCTCAATGACGTCAAGGTCACTTTCAATGTTAATTCAGCAGAGGCGAAACTGAGCCAAACAGAAGTGAATAGCCACGACGGGATCGCCACAGCTACGCTGACCAGTTTGAAAAATGGTGATTATAGGGTTACGGCCTCTGTGAGCTCTGGTTCCCAGGCTAATCAACAGGTGAATTTTATCGGTGATCAAAGTACTGCTGCCCTGACCCTCAGTGTGCCTTCAGGTGATATCACCGTCACCAACACAGCTCCGCTACATATGACTGCAACCTTGCAGGATAAAAATGGCAACCCATTAAAAGACAAAGAAATCACCTTCTCTGTGCCAAACGACGTCGCAAGTCGGTTCTCGATTAGCAACAGCGGAAAAGGCATGACGGATAGCAACGGGACTGCAATCGCCTCCCTGACCGGCACGTTAGCGGGCACGCATATGATCACGGCTCGTCTGGCTAACAGCAATGTCAGCGATACACAGCCAATGACGTTTGTGGCCGATAAAGACAGAGCGGTTGTCGTTCTGCAAACATCGAAAGCGGAAATCATTGGGAATGGCGTGGATGAGACGACTCTGACAGCAACAGTGAAAGATCCGTCGAATCATCCGGTGGCGGGGATAACGGTCAACTTCACCATGCCACAGGACGTTGCGGCAAACTTTACCCTCGAAAATAACGGCATTGCCATCACCCAAGCCAATGGGGAAGCGCATGTCACGCTGAAAGGTAAAAAAGCGGGTACGCATACGGTTACCGCAACGCTGGGTAATAACAATACCAGTGATTCGCAGCCGGTAACGTTTGTGGCGGACAAAACCTCGGCTCAGGTTGTCCTGCAGATGTCAAAAGATGAGATCACAGGTAATGGCGTCGATAACGCAACGCTAACTGCAACGGTTAAAGATCAGTTCGACAATGAGGTGAATAATCTTCCGGTAACATTCAGCTCAGCCTCTTCAGGACTCACCCTGACCCCGGGAGTAAGTAATACCAATGAGTCTGGCATCGCGCAGGCCACTCTCGCAGGCGTTGCCTTTGGTGAGCAGACGGTCACTGCATCACTGGCTAATAATGGTGCCAGCGACAACAAAACTGTGCATTTTATTGGCGACACAGCAGCGGCAAAAATTATCGAGTTGACGCCTGTCCCAGACAGCATAATCGCCGGTACCCCGCAGAACAGCTCCGGCAGCGTCATCACCGCCACAGTCGTTGATAATAATGGCTTTCCGGTGAAAGGTGTGACTGTGAACTTCACCAGCAGAACAAACTCTGCCGAAATGACGAATGGCGGCCAAGCCGTAACGAACGAACAGGGTAAGGCTACCGTCACTTATACCAATACCCGCTCCTCGATAGAATCAGGAGCGAGACCGGATACCGTTGAGGCCAGTCTGGAAAATGGTAGCTCCACGCTTAGCACATCAATTAATGTCAACGCTGATGCGTCTACGGCACATCTCACCTTGCTACAGGCACTTTTTGATACAGTCTCCGCAGGCGACACTACCAATCTGTATATTGAGGTGAAGGATAATTACGGCAACGGTGTACCCCAGCAGGAGGTAACCCTCAGAGTATCACCAAGTGAAGGCGTGCCCCCCAGTAATAACGCTATATATACTACCAACCACGACGGCAATTTTTACGCAAGCTTTACCGCTACAAAAGCCGGGGTTTATCAAGTGACGGCAACCCTCGAAAATGGCGATTCGATGCAACAAACAGTGACCTATGTGCCGAACGTCGCGAATGCCGAAATTACGCTGGCAGCCTCGAAGGATCCGGTGATTGCCGACAATAACGATCTCACGACACTAACAGCAACAGTCGCTGATACAGAGGGCAATGCGATAGCCAACACTGAAGTAACATTTACTCTGCCGGAAGATGTGAAGGCGAACTTCACGCTGAGCGATGGCGGTAAAGCGATTACTGATGCTGAAGGCAAAGCGAAAGTCACGCTGAAAGGTACAAAAGCAGGCGCTCATACTGTTACAGCATCGATGACTGGCGGTAAGAGTGAGCAGTTGGTGGTGAACTTTATTGCGGATACGCTCAGTGCGCAGGTTAATCTTAACGTTACCGAGGACAACTTTATCGCCAATAACGTTGGGATGACCACACTTCAGGCAACAGTGACTGATGGAAACGGCAACCCGTTAGCCAATGAGGCGGTGACATTCACGCTACCGGCAGACGTGAGCGCAAGCTTCACTCTCGGACAAGGCGGTTCCGCCATTACTGATATCAACGGCAAGGCTGAAGTTACACTGAGCGGTACAAAATCCGGTACCTACCCCGTGACAGTTAGCGTGAACAATTATGGTGTCAGTGATACGAAACAGGTGACTTTGATTGCCGATGCTGGTACCGCAACACTAGCCTCCTTAACCTCTGTATACTCATTCGTCGTCAGCACGACCGAGGGCGCGACCATGACTGCAAGCGTCACTGACGCTAACGGCAACCCGGTAGAAGGCATAAAAGTTAATTTCCGCGGAACCTCCGTCACGATAAGCAGCACCAGCGTTGAAACGGATGATCAGGGTTTCGCTGAAATTCTTGTGACAAGCACCGAAGTCGGACTGAAAACAGTTTCAGCCTCTCTGGCAGATAAACCTACTGAAGTCATATCGCGATTACTGAATGCAAAAGCAGATATTAATTCTGCAACGATTACCAGTCTGGAGATACCTGAAGGTCAGGTCATGGTCGCACAAGACGTAGCAGTTAAAGCTCACGTCAACGACCAGTTTGGCAACCCGGTTGCGCATCAACCCGTGACATTCAGTGCAGAGCCACCAGAGCACATGACCATCAGCCAAAATATTGTCTCTACTGATACGCATGGTATAGCCGAGGTCTCCATGACGCCCGAAAGAAACGGTTCGTATATGGTGAAAGCATCCCTGGCGAATGGAGCCTCACTTGAGAAACAACTGGAGGCTATTGATGAAAAACTGACACTCACGGCGTCCAGTCCGCTTATCGGTGTCTATGCCCCTACAGGCACTACTCTGACGGCAACGCTAACCTCTGCAAATGGCACTCCAGTGGAGGGTCAGGTCATCAACTTTAGCGTAACGCCAGAAGGGGCGACGTTAAGTGGCGGAAAAGTGAGAACTAACTCTTCAGGTCAGGCTCCGGTCGTTCTGACCAGCAATAAAGTCGGTACATATACGGTGACTGCATCGTTCCATAACGGCGTAACAATACAGACACAGACAACCGTGAAAGTCACTGGCAACTCAAGCACCGCACATGTTGCTAGCTTTATCGCTGATCCATCGACTATCGCCGCCACCAACAGTGATTTAAGTACCTTAAAGGCAACGGTTGAGGATGGCAGTGGTAACCTGATCGAAGGTCTCACTGTGTACTTCGCCTTAAAAAGCGGCTCTGCCACATTAACGTCATTAACAGCGGTGACCGATCAAAACGGAATCGCGACAACAAGCGTGAAAGGAGCGATGACAGGTAGCGTCACGGTAAGCGCAGTCACGACCGCTGGTGGAATGCAAACAGTAGATATAACGCTGGTGGCAGGCCCGGCAGACGCCTCGCAGTCCGTCCTTAAGAACAATCGGTCCTCACTGAAAGGGGACTTTACCGATAGTGCTGAGCTACATCTTGTTTTGCACGATATATCAGGCAATCCGATCAAAGTTTCTGAAGGGATGGAATTTGTGCAATCAGGTACTAACGTGCCCTATATGAAAATTAGCGCAATTGATTACAGTCTAAATATCAACGGTGATTACAAAGCCACTGTTACAGGCGGCGGAGAGGGTATCGCAACGCTGATCCCTGTATTGAATGGTGTTCATCAAGCTGGTCTGAGTACCACAATACAATTCACTCGCGCAGAAGACAAAATAATGAGCGGTACAGTATCAGTCAATGGTACTGACCTACCGACAACTACATTCCCTTCGCAGGGGTTCACCGGGGCGTATTATCAGTTGAATAATGACAACTTTGCCCCAGGAAAAACGGCGGCTGATTATGAGTTTTCAAGCTCTGCCTCCTGGGTCGATGTTGATGCTACCGGTAAAGTGACATTTAAAAATGTCGGCAGCAATTGGGAAAGGATTACGGCGACGCCAAAATCAGGAGGCCCTAGCTATGTATACGAAATCCGTGTGAAGAGTTGGTGGGTGAACTCCGGCGATGCTTTCATGATATACAGCCTTGCTGAAAATTTTTGCAGTAGCAATGGCTACACACTTCCCCGTGCAGATCATTTAAACCATAGTCGTTCCCGAGGCATCGGGTCACTGTACAGTGAATGGGGAGATATGGGGCATTACACGACTGACGCTGGTTTTCAATCAAATATGTATTGGTCATCTAGTCCCGCAAACTCAAGCGAACAATACGTAGTTTCCCTGGCAACAGGTGATCAAAGCGTATTTGAAAAGCTTGGGTTTGCTTATGCGACATGTTATAAAAACCTGTGATTTTCCGTTATAATTTCTTAAAGAGTGCTCCATTCGGAGCACTCTTTTTTACATTCCCTCTATAGAGCTTGCCCTTCTCTCACAGAAAATGAATAAATAAAACTGCTGCACCGCAAGAATCGCGTTCGATGTGACTATGATCGTATCCGGTGAGTACAGCTTTGATCCAAAGGCTGGTTTTCTGTGATGATTGACCAGCCTCAGAGTATTGATGACACCGCCGTTCATAACAGATCGGCATTACTATGCATAAGTACTGTCTCATATTCTCGCCAAAACACTTTTTAATGCCTTTGCGAATTCATCCAGACTTATATTGTCAATTTTTTGCCCAACGACGACTGACTCCGAAACATCGGCCATTGCGGGCCATCGCGTTTTGTAATCAGCATAAATTGCAACAACGGGAGTATTATAGGCACTTGCCATATGTAATATTGAGGTGTCAGGAGTTATTGCGATATAAGCATCTTTTATGATTGCTGCTGAACGTTTAATCGAGGGTGATAAGGATAAACGGTAGACATTATTATAACAATCCACTAATACCCTGGCTTTATCTTCCCCTTTTGGTCCATGAACGATCACTATTGGTATATCTGTTTCACTTTGAATTTTTGCTATTAGATTTTCTGCAATCGATAATGAAAATGTACGTTCCTGCGAGCTACCTTCTAAATTAAGCGCAATGTAAGATCCTAACGATCGCATTTCCTCGCGCACCTCATCGAGTACATCCTCACTTAGTGGCAATTCATATATTGGCCTGACTGCTGGAAAACCCGCCTCACGCATCATAAATGCCCATGTCATGGGTACAGGAGCCCGGAGATTCTGATCCATCCGGGACGCGTTCTTGCACAAAGGGGAGTAGCACTTCATGGTTAAACCAACAACCTGAAAATTCGTTTTTGCTTTCAACTGACTGATAAATATCATCGTTTTCAGGTTCTTTTTACGCATCGCCTCTATACAAAGATCCGGCGTACCGTATTGCTGTGTTATGTTCTTTGCTAAATCTTTTATTTCTTTTAATGTTGCGTGATCCTGCATAGTCATTGTGACTAATGTTAATTTAGTCTTTTCAAGTTTAAGTGCATTAAACACTTCTAAATTAATTGTCGACGTAACAATTAAAAGATGCTTAATTTTATGCAATTCAAGCGCCCGAATAACAGGAAAGATGGCCATAGCATCGCCAATCTGGTCGGGAATATGGATAACAACAAACTCTGTTTTTTCAATATTAAAATTATAAGCTTTATAATCGTAGTAACTAAATGCAATACGTCTCAACAATGATGCTAAAAACATACCTAACCTCGCCTCCCTACTGGTTATAATGCATTGCAGTCTATCAGACTCATCATGGCGCAATTTTGTGCATATGCGGACTTTTATGTTTCATATCTCGAACCTGTGGGTCCTCTGCTTAATCCTTAAACAACACCAGCAACTCCTGCGCTTTCATCTTCCAGCGAATTTTTCATGTTGCCGTTAATCGGCCATAAAATCATTTGCAGATGCGCTCTGTCGAGGTAGTCTCATAAGGTTCGTTTATAGATCGACGGCAATGTGAGTTACCTTTTCCATACTAATTATAAAAAGACAGTACAAACAGGATCATTATGGACTCCACGCTCATCTCCACTCGTCCCGATGAAGGGACGCTTTCGTTAAGTCGCGCCCGACGAGCTGCGTTAGGCAGTTTCGCTGGTGCCGTCGTCGACTGGTATGATTTTTTACTCTATGGCATTACCGCCGCACTGGTGTTTAATCGCGAGTTTTTCCCGCAAGTAAGCCCGGCGATGGGAACGCTCGCCGCATTTGCCACCTTTGGCGTCGGATTCCTTTTCCGTCCGCTCGGCGGTGTCATTTTCGGTCACTTTGGCGACCGACTGGGACGTAAGCGCATGTTAATGCTGACCGTCTGGATGATGGGCATCGCGACAGCCTTGATTGGTATTCTTCCTTCCTTCTCGACCATTGGGTGGTGGGCACCTATTTTACTGGTGACGCTGCGTGCCATTCAGGGATTTGCCGTCGGCGGCGAATGGGGAGGCGCGGCGTTGCTTTCCGTTGAAAGTGCACCGAAAAATAAAAAAGCCTTTTACAGTAGCGGTGTACAAGTTGGCTACGGTGTAGGTTTACTGCTTTCAACCGGACTGGTTTCATTGATCAGTATGATGACGACTGACGAACAGTTTTTAAGCTGGGGCTGGCGCATTCCTTTCCTGTTTAGCATCGTACTGGTACTGGGAGCATTGTGGGTGCGCAATGGCATGGAGGAGTCCGCGGAATTTGAACAACAGCAACATTATCAAGCTGCCGCGAAAAAACGCATCCCGGTTATCGAAGCGCTGTTACGACATCCCGGTGCTTTCCTGAAGATTATTGCGCTACGACTGTGCGAATTGCTGACGATGTACATCGTTACTGCCTTCGCACTTAATTATTCAACCCAGAATATGGGGTTACCGCGCGAACTTTTCCTCAATATTGGTTTGCTGGTAGGTGGATTAAGCTGCCTGACAATTCCCTGTTTTGCCTGGCTTGCCGATCGTTTTGGTCGCCGCAGGGTTTATATCACAGGCGCGTTAATCGGAACGTTGAGCGCATTTCCTTTCTTTATGGCGCTTGAAGCACAATCTATTTTCTGGATAGTTTTCTTCTCCATAATGCTGGCAAACATTGCGCATGACATGGTGGTGTGTGTGCAACAACCGATGTTTACCGAAATGTTTGGTGCCAGTTATCGCTATAGTGGCGCTGGAGTCGGTTATCAGGTTGCCAGTGTGGTTGGCGGTGGATTTACACCTTTTATTGCCGCTGCACTCATCACTTACTTTGCCGGGAACTGGCATAGCGTCGCCATTTATTTGCTGGCTGGATGCCTGATTTCCGCAATGACCGCTTTGTTGATGAAAGACAGTCAACGCGCTTGATAGCCTGGCGAAGATCATCCGATCTTCGCCTTACACTTTTGTTTCACATTTCTGTGACATACTATCGGATGTGCGGTAATTGTATGGAACAGGAGACACACATGAATAATAAGGGCTCCGGTCTGACCCCAGCTCAGGCACTGGATAAACTCGACGCGCTGTATGAGCAATCTGTAGTCGCATTACGCAACGCCATTGGCAACTATATTACAAGTGGCGAATTACCTGATGAAAACGCCCGCAAACAAGGTCTTTTTGTCTATCCATCACTGACCGTAACCTGGGACGGTAGCACAACCAATCCCCCCAAAACGCGCGCATTTGGTCGCTTTACCCACGCAGGCAGCTACACCACCACGATTACTCGCCCTACTCTCTTTCGTTCGTATCTTAATGAACAACTTACGTTGCTGTATCAGGATTATGGTGCGCATATCTCAGTGCAACCCTCGCAGCATGAAATCCCTTATCCTTATGTCATCGATGGCTCTGAATTGACACTTGATCGCTCAATGAGCGCTGGGTTAACTCGCTACTTCCCGACAACAGAACTGGCGCAAATTGGCGATGAAACTGCAGACGGCATTTATCATCCAACTGAATTCTCCCCGCTATCGCATTTTGATGCGCGCCGCGTCGATTTTTCCCTCGCACGGTTGCGCCATTATACCGGTACGCCAGTTGAACATTTTCAGCCGTTCGTCTTGTTTACCAACTACACACGTTATGTGGATGAATTCGTTCGTTGGGGATGCAGCCAGATCCTCGATCCTGATAGTCCCTACATTGCCCTTTCTTGTGCTGGCGGGAACTGGATCACCGCCGAAACCGAAGCGCCAGAAGAAGCCATTTCCGACCTTGCATGGAAAAAACATCAGATGCCAGCATGGCATTTAATTACCGCCGATGGTCAGGGTATTACTCTGGTGAATATTGGCGTGGGACCATCCAATGCTAAAACCATCTGCGATCATCTGGCAGTGCTACGCCCGGATGTCTGGTTGATGATTGGTCACTGTGGCGGATTACGTGAAAGTCAGGCCATTGGCGATTATGTACTTGCACACGCTTATTTACGCGATGACCACGTTCTTGATGCGGTTCTGCCGCCCGATATTCCTATTCCGAGCATTGCTGAAGTGCAACGTGCGCTTTATGACGCCACCAAGCTGGTGAGTGGCAGGCCCGGTGAGGAAGTCAAACAGCGGCTACGTACAGGTACTGTGGTAACCACAGATGACAGGAACTGGGAATTACGTTACTCAGCTTCTGCACTTCGTTTTAACTTAAGCCGGGCCGTAGCAATTGATATGGAAAGTGCAACCATTGCCGCGCAAGGATATCGTTTCCGCGTGCCATACGGGACACTACTGTGTGTTTCAGATAAACCGTTGCATGGCGAGATTAAACTTCCCGGTCAGGCTAACCGTTTTTATGAAGGTGCTATTTCCGAACACCTGCAAATTGGCATTCGGGCGATCGATTTGCTGCGCGCAGAAGGCGACCGACTGCATTCGCGTAAATTACGAACCTTTAATGAGCCGCTGTTCCGATAATAAGTTCTGAACCTTCTCATCAGAAATAGATGTGAAGGATTAAGTAAGACATCTGGCAAATAGCCTGCAATCAACGCGGGCTGTTTGCTTCCTTGGGCAGATGCGAGTTTCATTATCGTCTTAATGATTTCCGCATATTAAAAGCATGTATGCTTTCAAAATATAATTATAAAAAATCCCGCCAACAACATTAGTTTTTATAAAACAAAATATAAGATTATGGCTTTAGAATATTTTTATTTCTAATAGACGAAATTTTTCCTGTTATGATATAATATGCTGATTTAACACATGTTAACGATTTACCAGTAATGTAAATAAATTTTCGAGGAGATCATTCCAGTGGGACGTAAATGGGCCAATATTGTTGCTAAAAAAACGGCTAAAGACGGTGCAACGTCTAAAATTTATGCAAAATTCGGTGTAGAAATCTATGCTGCTGCTAAACAAGGTGAACCCGATCCAGAATTAAACACATCTTTAAAATTCGTTATTGAACGTGCAAAGCAGGCACAAGTTCCAAAGCACGTTATTGATAAAGCAATTGATAAAGCCAAAGGCGGCGGAGATGAAACGTTCGTGCAGGGCCGTTATGAAGGCTTTGGTCCTAATGGCTCAATGATTATCGCCGAGACATTGACTTCAAATGTTAACCGTACGATTGCTAACGTTCGCACAATTTTCAATAAAAAAGGCGGCAATATCGGAGCGGCAGGTTCTGTCAGCTATATGTTTGACAATACGGGTGTGATTGTATTTAAAGGATCAGACCCTGACCATATTTTTGAAATTTTACTTGAAGCTGAAGTTGATGTTCGTGATGTGACTGAAGAAGAAGGTAACATTGTTATTTATACCGAACCTACTGACCTTCATAAAGGAATCGCGGCTCTAAAAGCAGCTGGAATCACTGAGTTCTCAACAACAGAATTAGAAATGATTGCGCAATCTGAAGTTGAGCTTTCCCCAGAAGATTTAGAAATCTTTGAAGGGCTTGTTGATGCCCTTGAAGATGACGACGATGTACAAAAAGTTTATCATAACGTCGCAAATCTCTAATTATATTTTAAAGAAATCTGTCTTTACGGCAGATTTCTTTAATCTCATATAACCCTTATAAAAAATATAATGTTCAACTCGTCATATTGATTATAAAAAATCCCCGTTCCCAGAGAAATAATATTTATTAAAATTCCAGTTCTTCTTTTTCTGATTACAGAAGGCAAAGTGGCAATTACGCATAGTTTCCCGATAAAGACGCGATAGCGACATCCCGCATAAGGCATTTTTCTCTTTATCTTTGTACGGTACTTCATGGAACAGAGTTTTTGACCTTGCGAATCGTGATGTCTGTTGGGGGGCAACTTGCTCACTGAAGCGTGAGACTCGATTAAGCGCACGAAACACAGAAATCAAAAAAACCGGTCACTTTTTTACAAGGTAACCGGGTAAAAATAATTTTTATTTTTTAACTGTTTTGAGACTCATAGAGATGTCTCAAAACTAAAATTTGGCTCCTCTGACTGGACTCGAACCAGTGACATACGGATTAACAGTCCGCCGTTCTACCGACTGAACTACAGAGGAATCGTGAGAACGAGGCGAATATTAGCGATGCCCACCCACAATGTCAAAGCCTGTTTTTTAAATTTGAAATCGTTTGCTGAAATAATCTGCATTTTGTCGTTTATTCCGACACAACTGGCTTTTTTTCACACTTTTGCGGCTCGGGTCGAGGGTATTTCCATAGCCAACGTCCAGTAACCATTCGCCAGTAAAACAGCACGGCCCGCACAGCCCAGTCGGCAAACATTCCCATCCAGACACCAACCACACCCCAGCCAAGCATGATTCCCAGCACATAACCGACTACAACCCGACAACCCCACATGCTCAACATCGAAACCCACATGGCGTAACGGGCATCACGAGCACCTTTAAATCCAGCGGGTAGCACCCATGAGGCGGACCAAATAGGCATAAATAAAGCATTTAGCCAAATCAGAATCACAACGACATGTTTAACCTGTGGATCCTGGGTGTAAAACGATGCCATAAGCCCGGCAAAGGGAGCCGTTAGCCAGGCGATGGCCGTTAATCCAAGAGTGGACAGCCAGAACACATGCCGCAACTGAATCTCTGCTTGCGCTATCTGCCCTACCCCCAACCTTCGGCCTGTAATGATCGTAGAAGCAGAGCCGAGCGCACTTCCGGGTAAGTTGATAAGAGCCGCAATTGAAAACGCGATAAAATTTCCGGCAATAACACTGGTCCCCATTCCGGCAACGAACATTTGGGTTAATAACCGACCACTGGTAAATAACACTGATTCGACACTCGCTGGAATACCAATCCCCATGACTTCCCAGATAATGCTAAAATTCAGCTGTTTAAAATAGCTCTTTAACGAAATCCTTAGCGCAGGATTAAAACCAATCGCCAGCACCCACAAAATTGCAACTGCGCCAATATAACGAGAAATGGTTAAACCCAACCCAGCCCCGACAAATCCCAGTCCCGGCCAGGAGAAAAGGCCGTAAATCAATATGCCGCTAATAATAATATTAAGAATATTCAGGCTACCGTTAATCAGTAGCGGTATTTTCGTATTCCCTGCACCACGAAGTGCCCCGCTACCAATCAAAGTGATGGCAGCTGCTGGATAACTGAGTACCGTCAGCTCCAGATAAGTCAACGCCAGTGCTTTAACTTCTGTCGTGGCATCACCCGCGACGAAATCAATAATTTGTTCGCCAAAATGATGAATAAGCGTTGCCAACAGTACGGCAAACAACGTCATGATCACCAATGACTGCCGCGTCGCCACCCTCGCTCGTCGTCGATCCCGCTTACCGAGACTAAATGCCACAACGACAGTAGTACCAAGATCGATAGCAGCAAAAAAAGCCATAATGACCATATTGAAACTGTCCGCCAATCCCACGCCGGCCATCGCATCTTTTCCCAGCCAGCTGACCAGAAAAGTGCTCAGGACACCCATCAGCAGGACACAGGCATTCTCCATGAAGATAGGAACAGCAAGCGGGGTTATCTCGCGCCAGAACAACACTTTGTAGCTCTTGCGTTTAGCGTGCCAGCGAGTGCCGTGAACAACCTGGCGTAAAGCAGAGGAGATATTCAAAGCCGACCTTAATTGCAGAAAGTGAAACCACATTTCAAATAATGAGGGAGAATCAGCAAAGCTGCAAAGATTTTCGCCAACAAATTGTCTGCAAATGCAACAAACTGTTGATAGAAACGGCAAACAGTTGGGGAATTTAAAAATCGGGTTTGACAAAAGATTTTTCGCCGTTAAGATGTGCCTCAACAGCGATTCCTCTGTAGTTCAGTCGGTAGAACGGCGGACTGTTAATCCGTATGTCACTGGTTCGAGTCCAGTCAGAGGAGCCAAATTTCTGAAAAGCCCGCTTTTATAGCGGGCTTTTTGCTATATCTGATAATCAATTTCCTCTTCACTGTTTTCCATCACCTGCCGCTTGATATCCTCAACTGAAAGTCCTGCATTACAAAGTTCCAGAAAGCGCCAGACATAGTTACGCTGAAGTTGTCCTCGCTTGAGTCCCAACCAGACAGTATTAGCATCGAAAAGATGCCGCGTATCCAGGCGGATTAAATTCTTTTCCTCTTGTTCACCGCTGGATTGTTCGGCAACTAATCCGATCCCCAGCCCAAGAGCAACATAGGTTTTAATGACATCAGAATCCTGCGCACTTAATACAATATCTGCCAGCAAACCTTTGCGGGCAAATGCGTCATCAATACGTGAGCGCCCCGTAATCCCCTGTCGGTAAGTGATTAACGGCCACTTCGCTATTGATTCCAGCGTCAATGGTGTAATTTGCGTCAAGGGATGATCGAGTGGAACAAGCAAACTATGGTGCCAACGAAACCACGGGAAGGCGACGAGCTGCGGGTCATTACTCAAACGCTCGCTGGCGATACCAATATCAGCTTCGCCATTTTGCAACAACGTCGCAATTTCCTGTGGCGTCCCCTGGATTAGCTCGAGCCGAACCTCCGGGAAAAGTTCGCGAAAAGCTTTAATGACCCCTGGCAAGCTATAACGCGCCTGAGTATGCGTCGTTGCAATAGTGAGAACGCCAGACGTATCGTTGGTAAACAGGTCTGCAAGCCGACGAACATTACTGGCTTCATTCAGAATACGTTCTGCAATGACCAGTAATGCTTTGCCCGGTTCAGTCATGCCCAGCAGTCGCTTACCTCGTCGAACAAATATTTCGATGCCAAGTTCATCCTCCAGTTCCCGAATATGACGGCTGACGCCTGACTGTGAGGTAAAAAGCATATTCGCAACCTCTGTCAGGTTGTAATCCTGACGTGCAGCTTCGCGGATTATCTTTAGTTGTTGGAAATTCACGGTAAACTCCGGGCAGTTCAGATATCCCGTTATTGTTAAAGTCTAACGCCCGGCATAACAAATAATAAAAACCCGCATCTTATTCCATCCCGATATAACGCTTAGCTCACCAATTGCCACTGCCTTTTTTCCATCACTGGAGAACTAATCACTGACATTAACAACTCTTTCACTGCCTGTGCCTGTGGCGATAAGTTCGCTCTGGCGGGTAAATTTAATGACAAAGAGAGACTCATGGAAGGCGTGGTAATGCGTGACATCCACCCATTTACTGCGCCACATAACGAACGCGCGGCCGATTCGGGTAATACTGCAACGCCCATGCCGCTGGCAATCGCTGCGGTAAGCGTAGCAATAGACTCAATTTCACCAATGACTTTTGCCGTGAACCGCCGTAGGGAAAACGCCTCATCAACACGAAGTCTAACAGCGCTGTAATCACTGGGGAGAAAAAGGTTCATTTGTGCAATAGCATTAACATCAACGCTTTGCCCCGGGCAATCTTGAGTTCCTACCAGGAAAAGATCTTCTTTCAGCAAAGCCTGACTGGATACCCCAGCCACAGGGGAATGCTCATAAATCACCGCCATATCGAGTTGGTGATTTATCAGTTTTTCGTTAAGCACTGCACCGCTATTTTCATGAAGATAGATAACGATCTCCGGGAATTCAGCGCGAACCGCTTGTAATAAGGGCATGGTGATGGATGACGCAGCGGTTCCTGGTGCAAAGCCAATCGAGACTTGCCCCGATAATGCCTGACCAACGTTATGCACCGCTAGTTGGGCCTGTTCACACTGACGTAAAATGGCCCGCGCATGGGTATAGAGAATTTTTCCGGCGTCTGTTGGCGTAACGCCCCGCTTTGTACGGATCAAAAGTTGTTGATTTAACTCACCTTCCAGTGTGGCAACCTGCTGGCTGAGCGCTGGTTGTGCGATATGCAATACTTCAGCAGCCTGGGTCAGGCTACCAATATCTACAATTTTTACGAAGTATTTCAGGCGTCTGAAGTTCATGTTGCCTCCGGTTTTTAAGAATCGGCCCAAGTGCCGCCATTACTTACAACCAGATTGCAAGATGCTTGCCAGTTTTATTTTGACGTTGATGTACAAGCTAACCAACTGTCAAATAAGAGATTATGATAGATTCGTCATTTGCTCCTTTAATCAGCTGTCGCGTTCCCCTGCCCTATAAAAGGAGGGTATGCACCACGATGGTTCATTACCCAATAAGATTGAAAGTTCACCACTTTGTTGAAATTGACAGCAAACAAACAAAAAAATGCATTTCACCCTTTGACATCACCATGCACTGCCATTAATATGCGCCCCGTTCACACGATTCCTCTGTAGTTCAGTCGGTAGAACGGCGG
>OGGR01000711.1_pt1 | contig 17895 bp, 14 predicted proteins | sample 1571321 | NCBI WGS metagenome assembly OGGR01 (sample SAMEA2582048, study PRJEB24529) | metagenome | biome: Human gut stool | place: China | collected 2011 | reverse complement strand
AAATAGAATTATATTGAAATATAAAATTGGAAAATAACATGACAGTTGATTACAAAAACACGTTAAATTTACCTGAAACAGGTTTCCCTATGCGTGGCGATTTAGCCAAACGCGAGCCTGTAATGTTAAAAAATTGGTATGACAAACAGTTGTATCAAAAAATCCGCCAAGCGACGAAAGGTAAAAAATCCTTTATTTTGCACGATGGCCCTCCGTATGCGAACGGCAATATTCATATCGGTCACGCCGTGAATAAAATTCTGAAAGATATTATTGTTAAATCCAAAACTGCATTAGGTTTTGATTCGCCTTATATCCCAGGGTGGGACTGTCATGGCTTGCCAATTGAATTAAAAGTAGAAGGTTTGGTGGGTAAACCAAATGAGAAAGTGACCGCTGCTGAATTCCGTCAAAAATGTCGTGAATATGCGGCAGAGCAAGTAGAAGGTCAGAAAAAAGATTTTATCCGTTTAGGCGTGTTAGGCGATTGGGATAATCCTTATTTAACGATGAACTTCAACACCGAAGCAAACATCATCCGTACACTCGGTAAAGTGATTGCGAATGGTCACTTATACAAAGGTTCAAAACCGGTGCACTGGTGTTTGGATTGTGGCTCTTCTTTAGCAGAAGCAGAAGTGGAATACGAAGACAAAGTTTCTCCGTCTATCTACGTGCGTTTCCCTGCTGTAAGTGCGGTTGAAATTGAAGAGAAATTTAACGCAGTAGGCAAAGGCCATGGCAAATTATCTGCGGTGATTTGGACCACTACACCTTGGACTATGCCGTCTAACCGTGCGATTGCAGTAAATGCAGACTTAGAATACAACTTAGTACAACTTGGCGATGAGCGTGTGATTTTAGCTGCTGAATTAGTTGAATCCGTAGCGAAAGCCGTGGGCGTAGAACAGGTTGAAGTTTTAGGTTCAGTAAAAGGTCAAGCACTTGAGTTAGTACGCTTTAACCATCCTTTCTATGATTTCACTGTGCCAGTGATTTTAGGTGATCACGTGACCACTGATGGTGGTACGGGTTTAGTACATACCGCACCTGATCACGGTTTAGATGACTTTGTTGTGGGTAAACAATATGATTTACCGATGGCGGGTCTTGTATCTAATGACGGTAAATTTATTTCAACCACTGAATTCTTTGCAGGCAAAGGCGTATTTGAAGCAAATCCATTGGTTGTTGAAAAATTGCAAGAAGTGGGCAACTTATTAAAAGTTGAGAAAATCAAACACAGCTATCCACACTGCTGGCGTCACAAAACCCCGATTATTTTCCGTGCGACTCCGCAATGGTTTATCGGCATGGAAACACAGGGCTTACGCCAACAAGCATTAGGCGAGATCAAACAAGTTCGCTGGATTCCAGATTGGGGTCAAGCGCGTATCGAGAAAATGGTTGAAAACCGCCCTGACTGGTGTATTTCCCGTCAGCGTACCTGGGGCGTACCGATGTCGCTGTTCGTGCATAAAGAGACGCAGGAGCTGCATCCGCGTACTCTCGAACTGATGGAAGAAGTGGCGAAACGCGTTGAGATCGACGGCATTCAGGCGTGGTGGGATCTCGATTCCCGCGACATCCTCGGCGCCGATGCCGATAGCTATGAGAAGGTGCCGGATACGCTGGACGTGTGGTTTGACTCCGGATCGACCCACTCCTCCGTTGTTGACGTGCGTCCGGAATTTGCCGGTCACGCCGCCGATATGTATCTCGAAGGTTCTGACCAGCACCGCGGCTGGTTCATGTCATCCCTGATGATCTCTACCGCGATGAAGGGCAAAGCGCCTTACCGCCAGGTACTGACCCACGGCTTTACCGTTGATGGCCAGGGCCGCAAGATGTCCAAGTCTATCGGCAACACCGTCTCTCCGCAGGACGTGATGAACAAACTGGGCGCGGATATTCTGCGTCTGTGGGTGGCTTCCACCGACTACACTGGCGAAATGGCGGTCTCCGACGAGATCCTTAAACGCGCCGCCGACAGCTATCGTCGTATCCGTAACACCGCGCGCTTCCTGCTGGCGAACCTCAATGGTTTCGATCCAGCTAAAGATATGGTGAAACCGGAAGAGATGGTCGTGCTGGACCGCTGGGCAGTAGGCTGCGCGCAAGCGGCGCAGGACGATATCGTCAAAGCCTATGAATCTTACGATTTCCACGAAGTCGTGCAGCGTCTGATGCGCTTCTGCTCCATCGAAATGGGTTCGTTCTGGCTTGATATCATTAAAGACCGTCAGTACACCACCAAGGCGGACAGCGTCGCGCGCCGTAGCTGCCAGACCGCGCTGTATCACATTGCCGAAGCGCTGGTACGCTGGATGGCGCCGATCATGTCCTTTACCGCTGACGAAATCTGGGGTTACCTGCCGGGCGACCGCGAGAAATACGTCTTTACCGGCGAATGGTACACCGGTCTGTTTGGCCTGGCCGACGACGAAGCGATGAACGATGGTTTCTGGGACGAGTTGCTGAAAGTGCGCGGCGAAGTCAACAAGGTTATCGAACAGGCGCGTGCTGACAAGCAGGTGGGGGGCTCTCTGGAAGCGGCGGTAACGCTGTATGCCGACGCCGATCTCGCGGCGAAGCTCAACGCGCTGGGCGACGAATTGCGATTTGTCCTGTTGACCTCAGGAGCGAAAGTTGCCGATTATGCGCAGGCTCCGGCCGACGCATGGCAGAGTGAGCTGCTGAAAGGCCTGAAAGTCGTGCTGAGCAAAGCCGAAGGTGATAAGTGCCCGCGCTGCTGGCATTACACGACGGACATCGGCAAGGTGGCGGAACACGCGGATATCTGCGGACGCTGTGTCAGCAACATCGCCGGTGACGGCGAAAAACGTAAATTTGCCTGATGAGTAAACCGATTAGTTCAACGGGGCTACGCTGGCTCTGGGTCGTCGTAGCCGTGCTGATTATCGATTTAGGCAGCAAATTCCTGATCCTCCAGAACTTCGCTCTGGGGGATACGGTATCGCTGTTCCCATCGCTTAATCTGCATTATGCGCGTAACTATGGCGCGGCCTTTAGCTTCCTCGCCGACAGTGGCGGCTGGCAGCGCTGGTTCTTCGCCGGTATCGCTATCGGTATCTGCGTGATCCTTGCGGTGCTGATGTATCGCTCTAAGGCGACGCAAAAGCTGAATAACATTGCCTATGCGCTGATTATTGGCGGCGCGTTGGGCAATTTATTCGACAGGCTTTGGCATGGTTTTGTCGTCGATATGATCGATTTCTACGTCGGGGACTGGCATTTCGCCACCTTCAACCTTGCCGATACCGCTATTTGTATCGGCGCGGCGCTGATTGTGCTGGAAGGCTTCTTGCCGAACGCGGCTGCGAAGAAACAGGCGTAACAATACCCGCCGGGCGGCGCGACGCTTGCACGGGTCTACGTTCTCCGTAGGCCCGTTCAGCGCCAGCGTCACCGGACAAAACTAGTGAGCAACCTGCATGTCTAAATCAGTACAGAGCAACAGTGCGGTGCTGGTGCACTTCACCTTAAAGCTCGACGATGGCTCCACCGCAGAGTCAACCCGCAACAACGGTAAACCGGCGCTCTTTCGTCTGGGCGATACTTCCCTGTCTGAAGGTCTGGAACAGCATCTGCTGGGGCTAAAAGAGGGGGATAAAACCACCTTTTCGCTGGAACCGGACGCCGCGTTTGGCGTACCGAGCCCGGACCTGATCCAATATTTCTCGCGTCGGGAATTTATCGATGCGGGCGAGCCGGAAGTCGGCGCGATTATGCTCTTTACCGCAATGGATGGCAGCGAAATGCCCGGCGTGATCCGTGAAGTAAACGGCGATTCGATTACCGTTGATTTCAACCATCCGCTGGCCGGGCGTACCGTTCATTTTGATGTTGAAGTGCTGGAGATCGATCCGGCGCTGGAGGGGTAACATGCAGATTCTGTTGGCTAACCCGCGCGGCTTCTGCGCAGGCGTTGACCGCGCTATCAGCATTGTTGAAAACGCGCTGACGCTATATGGCGCGCCGATCTACGTGCGTCATGAAGTCGTGCACAACCGCTATGTTGTCGACAGCCTGCGTCAACGCGGCGCTATTTTTATCGAGCAGATTAGCGAAGTGCCGGACGGCGCGATCCTGATTTTCTCCGCCCACGGCGTCTCTCAGGCCGTACGCAACGAGGCGAAAAGCCGCGATCTGACGGTTTTTGACGCTACCTGCCCGCTGGTGACCAAAGTCCATATGGAAGTTGCTCGCGCCAGCCGTCGGGGGGAAGAGTCGATCCTGATTGGTCACGCCGGTCACCCGGAAGTTGAAGGCACCATGGGCCAGTACAGTAACCCGCAGGGGGGGATGTACCTGGTGGAATCGCCGAATGACGTCTGGAAGCTGGATGTGAAAAACGACGCTAAGCTGTCGTTTATGACTCAGACGACGCTCTCCGTTGATGATACCTCCGACGTGATTGACGCCCTGCGCGAACGGTTCCCGAAAATCGTCGGGCCGCGCAAAGATGATATCTGCTATGCGACGACAAACCGGCAAGAGGCCGTCCGCGCGCTGGCCGGGCAGGCTGACGTAGTGCTGGTGGTGGGGTCGAAGAACTCCTCGAACTCTAACCGTCTGGCCGAACTGGCCCAGCGGATGGGGAAAGCTGCCTATCTGATCGATGATGCGACCGATATCCAGGAAGCCTGGGTGAAAGACGCAACCTGCGTCGGCGTAACCGCAGGCGCATCGGCGCCGGATATTCTGGTACAGAACGTGATTTCGCGTTTGCAGGAGCTGGGCGGCGGCGAAGCTGTGCCGCTGGAAGGCCGTGAAGAAAACATTGTTTTCGAAGTGCCGAAAGAGCTGCGCGTAGACGTCCGTGAAGTAGAGTAAGTTCTTTTTCCCCGCAGTATGAGAAGATGCCAGGCTTAACGTCTGGCATTTTTTATGGAGAAACTATGCGCTTACCTATCATTCTGGATACCGATCCCGGCATTGATGACGCCGCAGCGATTGCCGCGGCGCTGTTCGCTCCCGAGCTGGACCTACAGCTGATGACCACGGTAGCGGGGAACGTATCCGTGGAGAAAACCACCCGCAACGCCCTGCAGCTCCTGCATTTCTGGAACGCCGATGTTCCGTTGGCTCAAGGCGCCTCTATGCCGCTGGTCCGCCCGCTGCGCGACGCCGCCTCCGTACACGGCGAGTCCGGGATGGAAGGCTACGATTTCGTGGAACATAACCGTCAGCCGCTGGCAAAACCGGCATTTCAGGCGATCCGCGATGCGCTGATGCACGCTCCGGAGCCGATGACCCTGGTGGCGATTGGCCCGCTAACCAATATCGCGCTTCTGCTGACCCAGTATCCCGAATGCCGCTTTAATATCCGTCGGCTGGTTATCATGGGCGGTTCCGCCGGGCGCGGTAACTTTACGCCGAATGCGGAGTTCAATATCGCTATCGACCCGGAAGCGGCGGCGAAAGTTTTCCATAGCGGGCTGGAGATTGTGATGTGCGGGCTGGATGTCACCAACGAGGCGATGCTGGCTCCGGACTACCTTGCTACGCTACCGACGCTGAATCAGACCGGGAAGATGCTGCATGCGCTATTTAGCCACTACCGGAGCGGGAGCATGAGCAGCGGCCTGCGTATGCATGACCTGTGCGCGATTGCCTGGCTGGTTCGTCCGCAGCTCTTCACCCTCAAGCCCTGTTTTGTGACGGTAGAAACCCAGGGAACCTGGACTTCGGGAACGACGGTGGTCGATATCGAAGGCAAACTGGGCCAACCGGCAAACGTGCAGGTGGCGCTGGCTCTGGATGTAGAAGGTTTTCAGCGCTGGGCAGCGGAGGTGATTGCTTTAGCGCCCTAATCTGGCGATGAAGCGGCCGGTATGGCTTTCAGGTTTTCTGCGTTGAATCCACGACGTTGCGCCAGAGCGTGCCCGCTTCATCCGTCCACATCATCAGTAGCAGGGAAGCTAAGCGCTCTGCCGCTGCGGAAAGAGGCCTGTTTTTAACGCGAATCATACCCAGCGTGCGTCTGATGACCGGCTCCACAAGCGGGACGCTCACCACGGCGCTCCCTCCGCTTTGGGGCATTGCCAGACAGGGGAGTGCGGAGACTCCGAGGCCTGCTTCGACAAGGCCGAGCGAGGTCGACAAATGTCTGACTTCATAAAACCAGCTCAGCTGCCAGGGTTTATCCGCCAGGCATTTCTCGATCAACTGTCTATTGCCGCTTGATTTCCTGACGCCGATTAACGTCTGGCTAACAAGCTCCCGCCATTCGACCAGTTTCCTGGTTGCCAGAGGATGATCTTGCCGGCAGGCCAGAACAAAAGGCTCGTTCACCAGGGGAATGAAATCGATATCCGGATGTGTGATGAAGTTCATGTTTATACCAAAATCAACATCGCCTTTTCGTACCGAGTCCATACAGGTTTCAATACCTTGTTCATAAATTCGTACTTTGATGTTGGGGTAACTTTGATTAAATTGCACGATAGCGCGCGGTAAAAAATAAAATACGGCAGTAGGAATGCAGGATAGCGTAACCGTATCATGCAATTGAGACGTTAAATCGTTGAGGTCAAATATTGCCGCATCAAGGCCTGAGATCAAAGATTTAGCTCTTGGGAGAAGCATTTTCCCGGCTTGCGTCAGCGCAATCTTTCGCGTCGTTCGTTCGAACAGCGCAATATCCAGATTACTCTCTATTTTTTTTATCTTCTTAGTTAATGCCGGTTGCGTAAGATTTAATTGTTCGGCGGCTTTACTAAAAGAGCCTAGCTCTGCAACGGTGACAAAGGCTTTCATCCCGGATAGTTCATTTTTCATTATTGCTCCGTAGGGCCTAATAAGTGTTTCTCTAAGTAGATGACAAGTGATTATTAATCGGCAATGGCACTTTTATTAATTCCTGGCAGGAATAACTCTTATGGCGAAATTTTATCAACCGGTAAAAATCTTGCAAGTAGAATGAATTTGTAAAATGCCTGGCGTGAATGATGTAGCAGGTGAATTAAGTAAATAAAAAACTTAAACAGCATAAAGCAAATTAAATTCACAAGGCATTTCGTTTAATTCTTCTATGTTTTATCGGGTGAGGAACTTGCTATGAAGAGCATTCCCTGTGTATTAATGCGTGGTGGAACATCCAAAGGCGCCTTTTTATTAGCGGATGATTTACCAAAGGATATTAACCAACGTAATGACTTCCTGTTATCCATCATGGGATCGGGCCATGAGCTGGAAATTGACGGAATTGGCGGTGGAAGCCCACAAACCAGCAAAGTGGCCATTATTAGTCGATCTGTTAGTGAAAAAGCGGACATTGATTATCTGTTTGTTCAGGTTATCGTCAACGAACGGCGGGTCGATACCACGCCGAACTGCGGTAATATGCTGTGTGCTGTAGGGGGATTCGCAATAGAACAGGGGTTAATTAAAGCGGATTCTCCGGTCACGAGAGTGCGCATAAGGAATGTGAACACCAATACTTTTATTGAGGCTGACATTCAAACGCCTGAGGGAAAGGTTATCTACGACGGCGATACGCAGATAGACGGCGTTCCCGGCCGTGCCGCACCGGTTGCATTAACCTTTTTGAATTCTGCGGGTGCAAAATCCGGCCAGCTTTTCCCTACCGGGAATCGGCTGGACGTATTTGATAATGCGCAAGTCACCTGTATTGACATGGCAATGCCGATGGTCGTGATTCCAGCTCAGAACCTGGGAAAAACCGGTTATGAATCTGCCTGCGAATTAGACCGGGACACAGCGCTTTTAGAATCGCTGGAGTCTATTCGTCGACAAGCGGGAAAGGCGATGGGGTTTGGCGATGTGACAAATATGGTTATCCCGAAACCGGTTCTGATTTCTCCTGCGCTTAGCGGCGGAAATTTAAATGTTCGATATTTTATGCCCCACAGTTGCCATAAATCGTTGGCGATTACCGGCGCTATCGGCCTGGCGAGTGCATGTATTATTCCGGGAACGATTGCTAATGAACTGACGAAATTGTCTGGTGATGGCATCGTTAAAATCGAGCACCCCAGCGGGAGTATTGCGGTCGACTTAAGTAATACGACCGAAGCCCCTGAAGCGATCCGCGCCTCTGTTATTCGCACGGCACGGAAGATTCTTTCCGGCTCGGTTTATATTGCCGACTAAATACCGAGCCCCCTCCTTAATGAAAAATTATCGTGGATTGAGGCGGGGAGTTATGTGAATGCGTTCCACAAGCATCCTTAAATATTGAGTACAGCTAAGGAATGGAAATGCAAAAGAATAAGTTATGGAAGCTACTGGTTATAATAGCAATACCGTTACTCATGAGTTTATTCCCGGCACCGCAAGGATTATCAACACTTGCCTGGGTTTTATCAGGCATTTATCTGGCAGCCATTGTGGGGTTAGTCATTAAACCCTTTTCAGAGCCTGTGGTACTGCTGATTGCCGTCGCCGCATCAATGGTGGTCACCGGCAATCTGGGTGATGGTTCGGTAAAAGCCGCCAGCGTATTAAGCGGATATTCATCCGGCACCACCTGGTTAGTTTTCTCCGCATTTACTCTGAGTGCAGCTTTTGTTATTACCGGGCTAGGTAAAAGAATTGCTTATTTTCTTATCGGAAAAATTGGTAGTACAACGTTGGGCCTTGGCTATGTAACCGCCTTCCTTGACCTGATCCTGGCCCCCGCAACGCCATCGAATACAGCACGTGCTGGCGGGATTGTTTTACCGATCATTAATAGCGTCGCAGTCGCCCTTGGCTCGGAGCCGGAGCACAGCGCAAAGCGAGTTGGTCACTATCTTATGTTGAACATCTATATGGTGACGAAAACAACCAGCTATATGTTCTTTACCGCAATGGCCGGCAATATTCTTGCGCTGAAGATGATTGAAGATATCTGCCACATCAAATTAAGCTGGGGTGGCTGGGCGCTGGCCGCAGGATTACCTGGTATCATTATGCTGCTGCTGACGCCGCTGATTACCTACAAGCTTTATCCGCCGGAATTAAAGCGGGTTGATAATAAAAAGATCGCCAAAACGGGCATCGAAGCTTTGGGACCCATGACCCTGCGTGAAAAGATGCTCTCTTGCCTCTTTGTTCTGGCACTGGGCGGTTGGGTGTTCAGCAGCGCCCTGGGGGTTAATGAGTCAACCGTTGCTATCTGCGTCATGGCCTTGATGTTAGTGCTGAAAATCGTAACCTGGGATGATGTGATAAAAAATAAAGGCGGCTGGAATACGCTCATTTGGTACGGTGGGATTATTGGCTTAAGCTCGTTATTATCAAAAGTTGGCTTTTTCGTGTGGCTGGCTGATTTATTAAAAAATAATATTTCATTTGATGGTCACGGTAATATAGCCTTTATTGTTATTGTCGCCTTGAGCATACTGGTTCGTTATTTCTTCGCCTCGGGAAGCGCTTATATCGTCGCTATGGTTCCGGTCTTTGCCATGCTGGCGAATGTATCTGGCGCACCGATAACCCTCACCGCACTCGCGCTATTATTCAGCAATTCTTATGGCGGAATGGTCACTCACTATGGTGGCGCGGCGGGACCAGTTATTTTTGGTGTGGGTTATAACGATATCAAATCCTGGTGGATTATAGGTGGAATACTGGCGGTACTGACATTCCTCTTGCACATCACCCTCGGGGTATGGTGGTGGGAAATACTCATATCATCCGGGATGATTTAAGTCGTTACTGAGAAAGAATGCCGTGAATCTCTGGGCATCGGTTGATGCCCAGGACAATTGTAGATGATGCCATTGCCATGTGGTTATTATCTTACCTGGAGTTTAATGATTTAAGTATGAAAAAACTCACATGATCGCAAATATTATTATATGACCTTTAACAAGGTGAGGTGCAATATATTTATGTCTCCAGTTACGATTACGTTGTCGCTATTGGTTTTTTCGATCGTCATGTTCGTTTGGGAAAAAATACCATTAGCTGTAACTGCCATGATAGTTTGTATTACTCTGGTTGTCACCGGGGTCTTCGATGTCAAAACTGCTTTTGCAGGTTTTATTAATCAGAATGTTATTTTATTTGTGGCTATGTTTGTGGTAGGCGGGGCTTTATTCGAAACCGGCGTAACCGATAAAATTGGCGGTATCGTGACACGCTATGCGCGTACAGAAAAACAGCTGATAGTCATTATTATGTTAGTGTGTGGGACCCTTTCTGGATTTTTATCGAATACCGGGACGGCTGCAGTGTTAATACCTGTTGTGATCGGCGCAGCGATAAAATCAGGTTATGCCCAGTCACGTCTGCTTATGCCCCTGGCCTTTGCCTCTGCGTTGGGGGGAAATTTGTCGCTTATCGGTTCCCCAGGAAATCTGATTGCGCAGTCGGCGCTGGAGCAGGTTGGCCAACGTTTTGGTTTTTTTGAATATGCTAAGCTGGGTATTCCGATGCTGGCTTGCGGTATTCTCTATTTTGTCACGATAGGCTACCGACTATTACCGCAAAAAAGTACGCTACACCAGCAACGCGCTGAAAGTATGCGCAAGATAGCGTGCCCGAAATACAAGCAGGTGATTGCGCTGTCGGTACTAATCGTAACCGTATCCGGCATGATTTTCGAAGAACAGATTGGATTGCCGATTGCTATTGTTGGCTCAATTGGTGCTTTAACGCTGATTGTCACCCGGGTGATTACTGAAAAACAGGCATACCAGGCCATCGATTCACAGACCATTTTCCTGTTCGGCGGAACGCTGGCACTAGCAAAAGCGCTGGAAACCACCGGCGCTGGTGCGATCATGGCGCGTGCAATGATTGAACAACTGGGTAATCACGCTTCCCCCTTCTTACTTTTAAGCGCGGTATTGCTCATCTCCTGTGTGTTAACAAACTTCATGTCCAATACGGCAACCGCCGCTTTATTAATGCCGATTGGTCTATCTATTGCGCATTCGATGGGGGCCGATCCCCGGGCGGTATTAATGGCTATAGTTATTGGCTGCTCGTGTGCGTATGCAACCCCTGTGGGTACGCCCGCCAATATGATGATTTTTTCTGCGGGCGGCTATAAGTTTATTGATTACGTTAAAACCGGATTGCCGCTTATTGTTATATCGGTAATCGTCAGCTTTATTTTATTGCCTGTGTTTTTTCCATTTTATTAGCCGATAACGGTAGTGATTAAAAAACGTTGCTATTCTGTCAGACCTTGTTTTTTATATAAGGATATATGTCATGATAAAACTGTATGACCATGGAGTATGTATATCACACCAGCATGGTATTATCCCTGTTGGTCATCCTTCCTTCCCGGTGGGCAAGCAGGAGGCGCGTAAAGGCACGATTTCGTGGTCGATCCTCTCCGCCCATAATACTTCAGGCGATCACCGCAAGTTAAAAATAAAATTTGATTGTATGGCCTCACACGATATTACATTTGTGGGGATAATCCAAACCGCTAAAGCGTCTGGAATGCAGCGTTTTCCACTGCCTTACGTATTAACTAATTGTCATAATTCGCTATGTGCGGTCGGCGGTACCATTAATAGTGATGATCATATATTCGGTTTATCTTCGGCCAGAAAGTACGGCGGGATTTATGTTCCGCCGCATATTTCCGTTATTCATCAATATATGCGCGAGATGATGGCCGGCGGTGGCAAGATGGTGCTGGGCTCGGACAGCCATACCCGCTATGGCGCTTTAGGGACGATGGCCGTCGGCGAGGGGGGCGGCGAGTTAGTTAAGCAACTGCTGGGAGGGACCTGGGATATTGATTATCCCGAGGTTGTTGCGGTGTATTTGACAGGTAAACCCAGCCCTGGCGTGGGGCCTCAGGATATTGCCCTGGCGATAATTGGCGCGGTGTTCCGGCGCGGTTATGTGAAAAACAAGATAATGGAGTTTGTGGGACCGGGGGTGGCGACAATGTCTACCGATTTCCGCAACAGTGTTGATGTCATGACGACGGAGACCACCTGCTTATCGTCTATCTGGCAAACCGATGAAGAGACTCGAAGCTACTTGCGCGTTCATGGCAGGGAGCAAGACTATTGTTCGCTCTCAGCATCCGATATGGCTTATTACGATGGTTGTATAGAAGTCAATTTAAGCGCTATCAAACCGATGATCGCCTTACCTTTTCATCCCGCCAACGTCTATGAAATTGATACGCTGAAGGAGAACTTGCCGGATATTTTGCATGAAGTCGAAATGGAATCCGAAAAAATTTCGCTTGGGCGCGCAAAACTCTCCCTGCTGGATAAAGTCGAAAAGGGTAAGCTCCGGATCCAGCAGGGAATTATTGCCGGTTGTGCCGGCGGAAATTACGTCAACGTAGTTGAAGCGGCAAATGCCTTAAAGAATCACTCCTGCGGCGACAACGTTTTCTCTCTCTCGATATATCCCTCATCCCAGCCGGTGCTGATGGATCTGACCAAAAAAGGGATAACGACCGATTTATTAAGCGCTGGCGCGATTATGCGTACCGCATTTTGTGGGCCCTGCTTTGGCGCAGGCGACACGCCTATGCATAATGGATTGAGCATTCGCCATACAACGCGCAATTTCCCAAACCGGGAAGGTTCAAAACCCGGAAATGGGCAAATGTCGGCTGTCGCGCTGATGGATGCCCGCTCAATTGCGGCGACGGCTGCCAACGGTGGTATTCTGACCTCGGCGTCAGAGCTCGATTGCTGGGAGAACATACCGCAATATGAATTTGACGCTTCACCCTATAAAAACCGTGTCTATCAAGGCTTTATTAAAGGCGCATCCCAGCAATCGCTGATTTATGGACCCAATATAAAAGACTGGCCGGAAATGAGTGAGTTAACGGAAAATATTCTCTTAAACGTTACCTCTAAAATCATGGATCCGGTGACGACTACTGACGAGCTTATCCCATCGGGAGAAACCTCATCATTTCGCTCTAACCCCTCAGGACTGGCGGAGTTTACCCTCTCACGGCGCGATCCGGGCTATGTTGGCCGCAGTAAGGAGATTGCCGCTCTGGAACAATTGCGCGTCGCGGGGGACAATCCTTGCAGGCTGCATCCTGAACTTGAGGACATCTTTACCCAAATCCGCCAGCTGCCGGGACAGGAGAGCGTCACCCTGCAGCAGACGGAAATAGGTAGTATGGTTTATGCGATAAAACCGGGCGATGGTTCAGCACGAGAACAAGCGGCCAGCTGCCAGCGCGTGCTGGGGGGGCTGGCAAATATTGCGCAGGAATACGCCACGAAACGTTATCGTTCGAATGTGATTAACTGGGGAATGCTGCCGCTGCAAATGAAAGCCTTACCCGAATTTGAAGTGGGGGATTTTATCTTTATTCCGGGCATAAAATCCGCCTTAGACAGCGAGCTGGGTCATATTACCGCGTTTGTCATTAGCCGCGAGCGCCCCATAAAAGAGATCGCGCTTTACATGGAGGGCCTGACCTCATCAGAGCGGGAGATTATTAAGGCAGGAAGCCTGATTAATTATAATAAATCACGCTTAACTTCCCAACATCAGTAAACGATAGTCCTCATTAAGGTAATAAACGGGGGTGATATAGCATCCCCGTTTTTATTCATAGCGGCTTATCCGTGATTTTCGAACGTTGCGCTATGGCTGTGCTGCCTGCAGTCGGCTTCATCTTCTCGCTAAGATAATCAATCATTGCCCGCATTCTGGCGGGCATGTGCTTATTGCCCGACCACAGTAGCCAGAGCTGGCCGGAATAGCGGCTGATAAACTCCCATTCCGGTAAAACCTGCACAATCTCGCCGTTCGCCAGCGCCTCACGGGCGGTAAACAACGGCAGGCTGCCGATACCCAGATTTTGCTTGACGGCATCAAGGCGTACGGCGGTGTGGTTTGCCGCGTAACGACCGTGGGTCTGGATAGTCTCCGTTTTGCCGTCGCGGCGAAACTTCCAGCGCGAATCGGCGGGCGTTTCCCCAAGGCTGATACAGCTATGTTCGCGCAGATCCTGCGGCGTTCGCGGTCTGCCATATTGCGCCAGGTAGCCGGGCGTCGCACAGACGATATGGCTGACGGACAGCAAAGGCTTACCGTGCAGCCCCGGCGAGGGCGTATGGGTGATGCGCAGCGCCAGATCGATACCGTCATCGATAAAATCGAGAACCCGATCCTCAAGGCGCAGACAGACGTCGATCTTCGGGTAGCGGCTAAAAAACTCCAGCATCAGCGGATGAATGACAAACCGTCCCACGGCTTTCGGCACGCTTAGCGTGAGCTTACCCTGCGGCACCGCCTGGGCGCTGCCGGCGGAATCCATGGCCAGACGCGCCGACTCCAGCATCTCCAGCGCATGTTCATACACCGTTTTCCCGGCATCGCTAAGGCGCAGCTTGCGCGTGGTGCGATGCAGCAGCTTGCAGCCCATTTCCTGCTCCAGCCGCGAGACGCTGCGGCTAATGGCGGAAGGCGTCGCGCCTGTCTGGCGCGCGACGGCGGAAAAGCTGCCCTGATCGACAATCTGCACGAACAGGGCGAGATCGGGCAGTAAGTTCAGATTCATTTGTGCTTCCAGAGCAAAATTGCATTGATGATCGGCGGGATTATCGCTGTCGTTAATATCAATATACTGTCCTGACTGAGGGGAGGACAACCATGACTGAACGACTTTATTACACCAGCGATGCCACTGAATGCCCTGCGCGAGTCGTCAACTGCCTGGGCGAAGCCGACGGCCGCTATGCCATTGAGCTGGACCGCACGCTGTTTCATCCGCAGGGCGGGGGACAGCCGGCGGATCGCGGCTGGATTGGCGAGCTTGCGGTCGAGAGCGTTGCCGCGCGCGGCGAGAGCATCGTGCATATTGTTGCGCAGCCGCTACCGTCCGGCGAGGTGGCGATCCGGGTGGACGAGGACGCGAGACGGCTGCACGCCCGGCTACATTCCGCCGGGCACCTGATTGGCCAGGCCGGAGAGCGCTTTGGCTGGCGGCCGATTAAGGCGCATCACTGGCCGGGAGAAGGGCGCATCACCTTTGCCGCCGGGACGAACGCGTCACTGCCCGAAGCCAGCGCCCTGCTGGCGCAGATCGAAGGATGGCAGGCGGAGGATTTACCGCGTCGGATCTCTTTTGCCGAAGGTCTGCGCAAGGTCGGGTTCGGCGATATGCCGAGCTATCCCTGCGGCGGCACGCACGTGGCCAGCCTGTCAGAACTGGGAGAGGTCGTCATTACCCAGGTGAAGATGAAAAAAGGCCAGATGATTGTTAGCTACGCTATAGCGTAAACGAATAAAAGGAGATGCATGCTAAACAAAGCATCTCCGCGATCCTTAAACGTGCTCACTATTTTTGCCGTGATAAATCCGCTCCGGTCTGCCGACTTTACCGTAGCTTATTTCGGCCTCAAGAAAATCGTTTTTGACCCCTTGCTCCAGGTAGCGGCGGGCAGTGGTTTTGCTGCTGCCGAGGATACGCGCAAGGGAGTCTGCGGTATGGACGATCCCCGGGTCGGTGAAGAGCTGTAATACGCGGTTAAAGGTGCTTTCATCGATTCCGCGCAGGGCAGTGCCGGCGGCTTCCGCGTGCTCTTTGGCCTGAATATTGAAAAGGGCGTCAACGTGGGTCTGGCTCGCCTGCTCGCTCGAGCGCAGGGAGCTGCGATAGCGGGCAAAACGCTCAAGCGTATGCTGCAATCGCTGATAGTGAACCGGCTTAATCAGATAATCGAAAACGCCCATCCGCAGGGCTTCGCTGATGGTATCCATATGGTTGTCGGCGGTGATGAAAATGATACGTCCTTTATAATTGATATTGACGGCGTGACGGATCAAATCGAGGCCTTTGCCATCGGGCAAAAAGTTATCCAACAGAATCAGCTGGGGCTGATAGAGACGAAGCATTTTTTTTGCGCTTTCCAGCTTATCCGCAATGCCAATGACTTCGAACTGGGGAAATTGCTTGATGGTATCCACCAGAATTTCCGCCAGCATAGGTTCGTCTTCAACGATGAGAGTTGTGATGCTATCCATGGTGTTCATCTCGGGTCAGGGGGATATAAAGAGTAAAAATAGTGCCAAAAGGGATGTTGTCGTCGACGACGATATTGCCGCCCGCCTGCTCGACGTAGCTGCGTACCAGCCATAGCCCGATACCGTGATCGCCGCTGTCGCTGCTGGTGACGCCGCGCTCAAAAATACGATCGCGCAGCGATTCATCAATTCCGCAGCCCTGGTCGGCGATCTCGACGATCGCTTCGCCGCCCTCGCTGTTGATCAGGCACTCGATCTGCTTCGATCCTGCCGGCTGACGTAAGGCGGCATTGTAGGCATTGTCCAGCAGGTTACCGACGATCGAGATCCACTCATTATGCGAAAGCGATGAGGGGAGGGTTTCCACGTGACAGGCGGGATCGAAGACCAGCTCTAATCCGAGCTCTTTGGCGCGGTAATATTTGCCGATCAGCAGCCCGGCAAGATGGTTCACTTTAAAATTACGGGCAATAAAATCGAGAACTTTCTGGTGGCTTTCAGACTGCTGCTGAATGAGATCCAGCGCGTTATCGTAGCGTTTCAAAAACAGTAGCCCGGCAATGGTGGAGATCAAATTGCGGTGCTCGTGCTGCACGGCGCGAAGGTTATCCGCATACTGCTGGACCTGGCTGAGCTGCAGGCTCAGGGTGTTGATATCGTCTTTACTACGAAAGCTAATGACCCATCCCTGGGGCTCGCTATTGAGCGTGACGGCCATGCGGCTGGCGATAACTTTGATCTGATTAAAGGTGACAATTTCGTCTTTTTTATTTGTCTGCGGCGCGTCATAAAAGAACGTCTCCTGAGAGATCACGCTGCTGATGCTTTTGCCAATCAGCATGGTTTCCGGCTGGCTGAGGTTTAATAATCTCCTTGCGGTTTGGTTGATGGCGGTAATTCGGTAGTGAGAGTCAATGGCTATCAGTCCCTCAAAGACCGATTCAAACAAGACGCTTTGCTGGATAAGCAGCTGTGATAACTGCTGCGGCTCCATATTCAGCATCTGTTTTTTGATATGCAGCGAGAAGCGTCGGGCGCAGTAGAGCAGCAGGAGCAGCATGATCGCCATCGGGATCATCAGCGATCCGATTTGCAGACTCAGCCAGTTCTCTAACTGTTCGATGGTGTAGCCCACCGAGACGATGCCGATCACTTTCCCGGTGCTGTCCTGGATCGGCGACTTACCGCGCAATGAAGAGCCGAGCGATCCTTTACGCACCGACACGTAGCTTTTAGCGTTATACAGCGCTTCGTCGCTGTCTCCGCCTTCCATATATTTGCCGATCTCATCCGGATTCACGTGATACAGACGCTGGCCTTTTGCATCACCGACGGTGATGTAGGTGGCATCGGAAAACGATCGCATGGGGTCGATAAGCGCTTTAATTCGCGCCAGATCGTGCTTTTCGACCGCCTCTACCAGCTCAGGCATGGCGGAGATCTGCATCGCCTGGATCAGCGCGCGCTGGCCGACCTGATAATGCAGACGCTCTTCCGTGATGCTGGTGAGATACCATGACATCGCCAGCATCACTATTGTCGAGGTAAACAGGAAGATGCGGTTCTGGAACGAACGTCGGGCAAACCAGTGCGTGATTTTTCGGCTAAACATTGGGCGAATTGACATCAAAAGGCCATTTTCTCTTTTTTAGCGACCGACGGCGCGGAATCGGCCCACAGTTTTATGGATTTCAGAACACATCCAGATGGAATACGACGTTTTACGTATCCCCGGGTCGCGGCTGACGCCTTACCCGGGCTACGGGTTTACAGCCGTCTGCGATCCTGTAGCCCGGACAAGGCGCGTTAAGCGCCGCCTCCGGGAAAATCCCCGGGTTGCGGCTGACGCCTTACCCGGGCTACGGGTTTACAGCCGTCTGCGATCCGGTAGCCCGGACAAGGCGCGTTAAGCGCCGCCTCCGGGAGGATCCCCGGGTC
>OGGR01000696.1_pt1 | contig 18291 bp, 15 predicted proteins | sample 1571321 | NCBI WGS metagenome assembly OGGR01 (sample SAMEA2582048, study PRJEB24529) | metagenome | biome: Human gut stool | place: China | collected 2011 | reverse complement strand
AAATGCCACTAGCTTTTATAATCTTTTCATCAATAAACTCTAAATTTAATATATAATATTTTTATTTTAAATTTAGGTAATTAAATGGTTGTAGTATACAGCATCCATTTAATTACCTAAAATATAATAAATATTAAATAGAAATAATATTGCTTATTAAATTTATATTGTTTATAACATTGACAGTGTAATTTTTACCACTACATCCTTGAGCTATAGGTCTGGCTCCAAATTTTCGCACATGATATTGTATCAAGTTTTTTTCAATTATCTTTCTATCTTCTCCACTTTCCATTTCATATATTTCTAATTTAATTTTATATCCATTCCAATAATAATTTGATATTGTATAATTACTTCCTGTATCTCCACCTTCACTTGCCGTCTTACTAATATGTTGTGAAAATCTCTTTCCTGTCCCCTCTTCCCTTCTTCCCGCTTCTCCAATATAGATTATATCCCCCTCTCTATTGGGATATTTAACTTTATTATCGACTAACTTATATAAATATACTACACTAGTACCAGATTTTATAAAATTTTTACTATTAGAATTATTTAATTCTAATAAATTTTCTCTTGTAACATTACTATTTTTCTCTATTACTATATCATATATTTTTTTCACTATTTTCCTCCTAATACTTATCTAATGTTTCTTATAAATCCATCCTTATCCCATAGTCTCTAAGCCAGTCTTTTCTAACTTCATAATCACTCATTACTGAAGATAATAATTTCCAGAACTCATGAGAGTGATTCATATAATACATATGGCACATCTCGTGGACAATTATATAGTCTAGAGCTGTTGATTTAGCCATTACACATCTCCAGTTAAATAGTAATTCGTCTTTACTTGTACAACTAGCCCATCTTTTCTTTTGTTCTTTAACTTTTATATCTGTTGGTTTCTTATTAAAAAATTTTTGATAGTATTTTATTCTTTTAGCAACTTGTTCCTCAGTTTTTTCTCTATACCATTCTTCCATAGCCTTTTTTATTATTTCATCATTTTTTTCCTTTACGTAAACATGAAACTTTCCCCTAAATAATTTTACAAATGAATTATTCTGTAAAGTTTCATCTACATGAATTTGTAGTGAATAGTTTCTTCCTAAGTACATGAATGATTCGCCATTAACAAATTCTCTTTTAACTTTCTCTTCTTCTATATGTCTAAATTCAAAAAGCTTTTGTACTATCCAAGCTCCTTTTGATTTAACTATCTCCTTAATTTCATCTTCAGAAGTATTCATAGGAGCAACTACTAAAATATTTTTAGGTGGCTCCACTGAAACACTTATAGTTCTTCTATTTCTAAATTCAATTCTGAATTCTATTTCTTTTGTTCCAAATTGTATTTTACTTTTCATATTCTACCTCAGATTTTAATCATTCTGCTTAGAATTATATATAATTAAACTACTTCAAAATGTATCTTAGCTAAGTTTAGAAGTGGTTCCATTATTTTTTCTCTAACATCCCTAGGAATTTTTTTAGCATACTTTTTGATTAGCATAAGCTTTATTCCTCTCTCAACATCATTAGTTTTTGAAGGATTAGTAACCCAGTCAATTCCACTGACATCTTCAACTACAGTTCTAACATCTTTGGCTATTTGTTTAGAAAGTTCTACTGTTTCATCAGATATGTAGCAAGCTTTTTCTTCCTTAGCTATGAATTCTTCGCCACCATCTTCTAAGTATTTTTTTACTACTTTAAAGAACGCAAACTCTTTCTCATCTAGTCCTAAATCACTAGCCTCATTAGCAGCTCCATCTTCAACCTCAGTCTTAATAAACTCATATAATCTTCTTTTTCTTTCAATCCAATCATTTTTTGTTTCATCTAATATCTTTTGAAGTCTTTCCAATAGAGAAGCATAATAAACTGGATTTTCTTTTCCTCTAATATTTATTGTATGCTTAATTGCATGTTCCATAGCAGATGCTTGAGCCTCATCTGATTTTAAAGTCTTTATCTTACCTTTAAAATCTTTTTCAAATAATGTTATTGGTTCAATCCAACTTCTAACTCCTAGTGATTTTAAATGAGTTTCTATTATTTCTCTAACTTTTTCTCCACAATCAGCTATATCTATTGATTCACTTGGACTAAACTTAGCTTTAGCAGCTGCTCTAATATATGATAGCCATCTCAAATCATTTAATATTTCTGTATCAACATGTGATGGTAAAAGACTTTCAACTGCCCCTGAGAATTTTCTATACATTAATTCAAATTCAGCTCTTTTATCTTCTGGCTCAATTTTATTAACAAGAGCATCTAAATTATTTTTATCCACACCTCTAAACATAGACATTATAGATTCTCTATAAGATAACATTTCATTATATAAATCATCTAAAGATTCCATAGGTTTACCTAATTCTTCTTTATCAAATATAGCTAAAGCATCCTCTAAGTAATTTGAAATACCATAATAATCTACTATGTATCCACATTGCTTTGTAATATTTTCCTTTACTATTTCTCCATTTTTAAGTTGTCTCTCAACTTCTCTTGTTGATGTTCTATTAACCCTTGCAATAGCTTGAAGTAAAGTATGCTCTTTTAGTGGTCTATCAAGATACATAACTTGTTCAATAGGTGCGTCAAATCCTGTTAACAACATATCTTTGACTATTAAAAATGTTAACTTGTCCTTATTTATAGGTTTCTTAAATCTTTTTATTAACTTTTCTTGCTCTGATTTTGTAGTAAAATGCTTTTTTAAGTGAGGTTTATCATTATTATCTCCTGAGAATATTACTTGAGCTTCAAATCCTTCACCTAATATTTCTTTCATATGTCTATTTAAAGCATCATAATATTTTACACAAGCTTCTCTTGATACACATACAATCTGCGCTTTAAACCCATTAGGAAGTATTTGTTCTTTATAGTGTTTTAATAAATCTTTAGCAATTTCATCAATTCTATCTTCTGATTCAACAACAGTTTTTTAATAGCTTCTTTTTCTTCATCAGTTCTATCTGAAAAAGCTTCATCAAATAATTCTTCTAAAGATTCACCTATTACTTGTAAGTCTGGTCTTCTACCTTCATAAACAATCTTAACAGTAGCACCATCATCTACGGCTTGTTTAATAGAGTATTTATCTATATATCCTCCAAAAGTTCTTGGTGTTGATTTATCTTCTTTATCTATTGGAGTACCTGTAAATCCAATAAAAACAGCATTAGGTAATGCCTTTCTCATATTAGCTGCGGTGTCCTTATATTGACTTCTATGAGCCTCATCAGCCAATACAATAATATTTTGTTTTGTGCTTAAAACAGGGTACTCAACAGCATATTTTTGAGTTAATTTTTCTCCATCAAGCATAACTTCCTTTTCTTCATTTTCACTTTGAAATTTCTGAATAGTAGTCATTATAATTTGTGGTTGAGGATTTGATAATAATTTTTTCATTTTATCAATCTTATCAGCTCTAACAGGAGTAGTTATTTTACCTAAAGTTCTTTCAAAAGTTCCTGCTATTTGCTTATCAAGGTCAATTCTATCTGTTACTACAACTATTGTAGAATCTGTTAATCCTTGTGTTCTCTTAATTTTTCTAGCTAAGAAAACCATAGTTAAAGATTTACCTGACCCCTGAGTATGCCAAACAACACCACCTCTTGAAATCTTATCTTTTCCATTTTTAATTTTTTTAAGAGCTTTATTTACTGCTCTAAATTGTTGATATCTACAAACCTTTTTAATTACAACTCCATCTTCTGCCTCAAAAACTATGAAGTTTCTCATTAAATCTAAAAGATTTTTCTTTTCTAAAAATCCTTGTAAGAATATATTTTGTCCACAATTCTTATAATCTTCAACTTCTTCAAATTTAAATGGATATGGGTCTTTCCATTCTAAATAGTAATTATAACTTGAACTTATAGTCCCAACATAAGAATTATATCTATTTAAAATTCCAGTAAAAAAATTAGTATAGAATAGCTTTGGAGCTCCTTCCCCTAAAGACTCATCTCTAGCATTCATATATCTTCTTAACTGTTCATAAGCTTGTTTCTTTCCAATACATTCATTGTTTCCTTTCTCTAAAAAAGGAGATTTAGCTTCTAAAACAACTACTGGAATACCATTAATAAAAATAACTATGTCAGGAAATATAGACTTTCCAGAAAGAGTTTGAACTTCAAACTGCCTAACAACTAAAAAATCATTATTATCAACATCATCCCAATCTATAAAATAAACTGTCTGTGGCTTTTTTTGCCCATTCCCAAACAAATCCTGTTCAACAGTAAAAGTTAAATCTACTAATGCATCATATATCTTTTCATTTATCTCTAACAAACCACTCCCTAGATTATCTACTCTAGAAATATGTCTAATTGCTCTATCTAAATTTTCTCCATTTATCCATGGATTTAACTTTTTTAGAGATTCTCTTAATCTATTAATCAAAATAACATCAGATAAAGAATCCCTCTCATCATTTTCAGGAGTTAAATTTTTACCATGAATAAAAGAATATCCTAAATTCTTCTCTAAATAATTAACTGCTGGTAATTCAACTAAAGTCTCTTCATTTCCTAAGTATGCCATTCGAATCCTCCTTTAGCATTAATAATCAACCTTATTATACACTATTTTACATTTATTTTATTTAAGTATATTAATTTTAAAAAACAACAAAAAATATAATATAATTCAAAATATACTTTATATTCCATATTTATTAATTTTATGTTAAAATATTATTAAACTTTAAAACATAAGGAGATTTATATGTATAATAATAACCCATTAAAACGACTATATAATATATTAACTGAACTTTGCAAATGTAGGTCTATTGATGCAAATAAAGGTTTTTCAGAAATTTTTAATTTAGATGAAGAAGATAAGTATTCAATACTTATTTGTTATGCAGATTTATTTAAATTATGTGATGAGTCTAAAGCATTAATAAAAAAATGTCCTGTAAATAACGAAAAGTTCATTAATCCAATAGATAAAGCTATTTATGCATTATCTATAATAGATTTTAATAGCCCTTCAGGTTTAAGAGATTTTCGTCATTCTTTAAATAATACAGTTATGACATCTTTAGATTTAGGAGCTGAAATGCTTACTTTTCAAATTAACGAACCTACTATTGATGATAATTCATTAAAACAAATTTATGAAGATTTAAATAATCTTAAAACATTTATCATTGATAATGAAATCAATATTGACCTAAAAGATATTTTAATAACTGATTTAAATAATATGATTTATACAATAGATAGATATAAATTATTTGGAGTTTCTGGTATAAAAGCTGAATTATCTAAATCTTTAGGAAACATTCTTATAAATAAAGATTTAGTAAAAACAGAAAATGAACATTCTGTTGTTGAAAAAGTATTTAAGTCTATGTCAAAAATTAATACAATAATATCATTTAATAATAATCTCTCCAATCTTTTAACTGGTTTTTTAAATTTAATTAATTAATTATAATTAAATAAAAAAGTCATAGATTTATCTATGACTTTTAACATTTTTATAAATTATTCTATTCATAAAACTATAAATCTTCTTATTGCATCCAAAATACTCTTCTACTCTAAAAACCAAAATAAGAATATGTTTTGTTGATAATTCTATTAACCTATGACTTTTTATTATTCAAACTTTTAATTTTCTTTAAAATATAAAAAACTAATATATAAATACCAACTATAAGTATTAACAAAATACCTATCCACCAATTAATATTTATATTTTTTATAAATGTAAATATATTAATATACTTAAAAACAACTTCATTAATTAAAATAATAATACTAAATCCTACTACAACTATAATTGCTCTTTTAAAATATTCTTGAGCCATAGTCATATAATCTACTTTTATATTTATTTCTAATTGATTGTTTTTTATATTATTATATTCGTTAATTAATATTTTTTTCTTTTTATTAGAGCAATTCTCCAACATAAAATTAGGAAAACCTAACTTATGATAGTTACGTCTTTCAAGTGCTTTAATAGCAAACCATATTGCTCTACATAAATAAACTACTGCTAATATTAAAATTGTACTTATTATACTAGTATTAAATGATTGACTCTCCTGTGTTAAAATACTTTTTATTAAATTTAGTAATACTGTTATAACAACCCCAAATATTCCTATAAATATAGTTGCTTTAGATTCAACTTGTGCTATTCTTTTATCTTCACTATCAGAATATTTTTCAATATATTTCAACATTAAATCTATTTCATCATCATCAAATTTACAATCTTCTTCTCCAATTTGCCTTGGCTTAATTTCTTCAAGTTCATCTAATAAAGGCCATATAAATTCTCGAATTTTCTTTTTCATAATTTATTCTCCTAATAAAAGTAAATCTACAATTCTCTTACTTATAGGAAATTTAAGCCTATTTTCTATCCAAGCCCATTGTCCATTGGGGTTTATTTCTAAAAATATATAATTTCCGTCTTTATCCAAAATCATATCAATTGCAGAATAATTTAAATTAAGTTTTTTGGTTAAATCTATACACATTTTTTCAATATTACTTGGTAAAATATGCTTTTTATGCTCTAATATGTTTTTACCTTTTCTCCAATCAATCCTGGATTCATTTTCACATTGTGAATGAATTTCAGCAGTAAATACCTCATCTCCTACTACCGTACATCTTAAATCTACTAATTTATGTACATTTTCTTCTATAAATACAGGAAATGCTTCTACAGCATCTATGCTTTCAAAATATTCCTCACTTATTTTTGTAGTAAATATAGATTTGTCAACTTCTCTATATTTTATATGTCCACTCTTTATTGGTTTTATTATACAATCATTATCATATTTATATCTAAAATCATTTAATATATTTATGTCATTTGATACTACCGCTCTAGGAATATTAAAACCAATATTTTTAGCTAGTAACAATTGATATAATTTATTTTCAGCATCTCTAATTTTATATACATTATTCAACCAAAATTTATTATTTAAACCTTTATATATTCCTTCTAATAAAAAAGTTAATTCTGACCTAAGATAAATACGCTCATCATCACATATATCTTCTATATGTTCTAAACTACTTATTATTGGTCTTCTAAAATATACAGAATCAAATTCTAATAAATTTACTTCTATGTTCTTAACTTTATCTATTATCTTAATTTCATTTTTATTAATATCAAAGTAAACTTTTATTTTTAATGGAATATCCTCTGTATTTAATCTATAATAACTTAAGTTTCTTCTTCTTAATTCATTTACTACAAAATCAACTGTTATATCATCTTTATTAGTTAAAATTAATATCTTCTTCATCATCTCTTTCTCTTTCCACAAATGTTTTTGTTTGTAATTCAATTAATGATAATTCCTCATCATCTCGTTCTCTCTTCACTTCAGTCTTGCTAAATAGTTCAAGTAATGAAATCTCTTCATCATCATATTCACGACTTACTCTAGTACTTGTCTGAAGTTCTTTAGCATAATTGTCTATGTCAAGGTACTTCACTTTTTTGTCATCTATAAACACAACATTCATATCATTTAAATAATCATATTCAAATATTTTATTGTTATTTCCTTTTTTATCTACAACATTTTTTAATATTATTGGTCTACTCATTTAAAACTTCTCCTTATCACTAAACACTTTATAAAACAACCCTTATTTTTCCAGTTAGTAATTGTTGCATTAATCCTTTTTTTATTTCTTCTAACCTTATTTTCTTACTTTGATATTTATCTATTTTTTCGTCTATTGATGATAATATTGCTACGATTTTATTTTGCTCTTCAATTCTAGGTAATAATAATTTTAAGTCTTTTATATTTGCTAAACTTAAAGTCTTCTGACTAGACCCAGATGTAACTTTTTCAATATTATTTTTTACATAATTTGAACTTAACGCATAAAAAATATACTTCTTATCAAAATCTGTTGTTATAACTACTGTATTTTGTCCTAAACATACTTTTTCATCTGTTTCAAGATAACTTACTTGACCGTATGACCCAACTCTACTCATGATAATATCATTTTTTCTTGGAATATACTTCTTGGTAAATTTATCAAAAACATCTTTTGATACAAATTTAGTATATTTAGTATTGATTTCTTTTCCATTTACATCAACTACTCTAATCATTGGATAGCCTTGTTCTGAATACTCTGGTGTTTCATGCAAAGAATCTATTACATTTGCTAATTCAGAAAGTTTCTTAATCTCCCAAATATCAGGAATATCTCCAAACTCTGTTTTCTTAAACTCTGTATGTCCTATTCCTTTTGTTAATAATTGCTGCATTAATCCTTTTTTAAGTTCTTGATTTTTTTGTATTAATTTTTCTGTATTATCTATCTGCGCATCTATTGTCGAAAGAATTAAAGAAATTTTTTCTTGTTCATCATTAGTTGGAATAATAACTTTAAAATTATTCAAATTATCTGTTGTTATTTGATTGATAGTTGCTCCAATATTATTATAGATTTGTCTTTTAAATAAGTATGAATTAAATACATGAAATAAATATTTATTATAATCACTTCTAAAAACAGTCATAAAAGCTCCAAAAGAACTTCCCTCTGCTTTTTCATCAATTATTGCACATTTACCAATTAACTCTTTACTTCCATTCCTAGAACATATTAATATATCATCTTTCTTTACTATTTGTTTTTCTGCTATTATTTTATTTACATATTTATTATCATCATATGATATTCTACTATTCTTTATATTAGATGACCTTAAGACTAGTATTCCATCTTCTTTTCCAACCAAATCATCTGGTGAATATGTTAACCCTATTACACTATATCCAACATCTTTTAATTTTTTAACACTCCATTTATTAGGAATTTCTCCCAAATCAGTCATCTTATATCCTTCTCTTACTTCTTTTTTCAATTAATAACTCACCACCTTATAAAACATTAAATCCTAATTCTTTTAGATATCCATTAAGTTTATCTTTTGTTATTGCTTCTGCTTCTTCTAATTCTTTTATTTCATCTATAACTTTTTGTATGTCCACTGGTTCTTCTTCTTCAGTTGTATCAACATATCTGCTTATATTTAAGTTACAGTCATTTTCTTTTATTATCTCTAGCTCTATAACGCTTGCATATTTTTCTACATCTTCAAAGTTATCAAAGGCAGTTATTATTTTTTCTATATCTTCTTTTCTTAATTTATTTTTGTTTCCTTCTTTTACAAAGTCATTGCTTCCATCTATAAATAATATCTTATTTTTTCTTTCTTCTGATTTTGCTTTATTAAGTACTAATATAGCTGCTGGTATTCCAGTTCCATAGAATAAGTTCTGTGGAAGTCCTATTACCGCCTCTATTAAGTCATCTTCTATGAATCCTTTTCTTATCTTTCCTTCAGCTGACCCTCTAAATAAAACTCCATGAGGAACTACTGATGCCATTTTACCTTTCATATTTAAACTTCCTAACATGTGTTCAACAAAAGCTAAATCTCCATATGACTTTGGTGGAATTCCATAAGTAAATCTATGAAAAGCATCATGTGAAGCTTCTTCTGCTCCCCAGTTTTTAAGTGAGAATGGTGGGTTTGCTAATACCTTATCAAATACCTTTAATGCTCCACCTTCTGTATGTTTTGGTTCTCTTATAGTATCACCTTTTTGAATATCTGCTCCCTTTGCCCCATGAAATAGCATATTCATTTTACAAATTGCCCAAGTTGAAAGGTTTATTTCTTGACCAAATAAACTTAAATTCTTAGGATTTCCACCATGCTTTTTAACATACTCTATACTTTGAATAAGCATACCACCTGAACCACAAGTTGGGTCATATATTCTATCCCCTTCTTGTGGTTTTAAAATATTTGTAATAACCTTAACAACTTCAGTAGGAGTATAGAATTCTCCCCCTTTCTTACCACCTTGGTCGGCAAATTGTTTTATTAAATACTGATAAGCATCCCCTAGCATATCTTCTGATGCCAAGTTTGAGTTTGCTAAGTTTACTGTACTAAATAAAACTAAAAGTTGTGCTAATTTTTTATCTGGTACTTTTTCCTTATCGTTGTAGTTAGTTGTGCTTAAAACTCCTACTAATTCTGAGTTTTTAGGTTCGTCTTCTAAAGCTTTAAATGCTTTATCTAATTCTGGTCCTATATTTAAAGTTAAATTTCTAAGTTTCTCCCATCTTGCTTGTTCTGGAACAAAGAAAGTCTCATAAATACTAGGGTCTTCTAAAAGTTCTATTATCTCCTCTTTATCTAATCCACCTTCTAAAAACTCTTTTCTTCTCTCTTCTCTTTCTTCATCAAACTCATCATTTAATCTTTTTAAAAATAACATTCCAAATATATAATCTTTGTACTCAGCAGCTGATAATTCTCCTCTAAGAATATCAGCACATTGCCAAAGTGTTGATTCTAATTCTTGTAGTGTAAGCTTTGCCATAAATTAATCTCCTTTATTTTTAAATCTTATATTAATTTTATCATAATAATATTAAATATTGTTTTAATAGACATAACAAATTTAAACATTTATGTTTTTATATACTATTTATTAAACACTAAACATATATATTATAGATATTACTATTATAAAGGAAAGTTTAATGAGTAAAAATCCATATCTTCATTCAGTAATAAAATATTTAAAAGACAAAAAGTTTTCAGAAATTATTAATTTAAAACCAAATGAAATAAACAAATTTATTAGAGAAAATAAATCTGATATTATTTCATCTTTAAATTTATCTGAAGATAACTTTAATTCTTGTAGAAGCTATATATCTATTTGCTTAAAAGCCATAATAACTATAAATTTTCTTTCAAATGAGGAAGTTAATATATATAATAAATTGTTACAATGTAAAAGCACTAAAGAAGTAACCTGTTTATTAAGAGACAAAGAAAAACTTCCTTTCTATCTTTCTGATAATATTTCTGTGCAAATTAGAAAGGAAATTAATTCAATAAAAGAATCGAAAACACCAAACATTTACAACAAAGAAAACTTAGAAGAAGTAAAACTTGAACAAACTACTCTTGAAACTTTTAAAGAAAAGAAAAAGCTTAATATAGATTCACTCATCACTTTAATAAAAAATGATAACTCTCTAAACAAAAAATTAAATAGTTGTACTGACAAAGAAATTTACTCTTTAATAAAAGAAAATTTCAATAAAAGCTATGAAATTTCTGATGAATTAATCGATGAATATATTGATATTAAAAACTCTTCTGAATCTATAGAAATTAATGAAACTATCAATATTGAGAAAGTTAATTTAATCAACAAAGAGCTTACAGACCAATTAGCTGTTCTTCAAGAAAACTTTAATCAAGTATCCTTAGAAAATCAAAACCTGCTTAATGAAAGAGAATCTTTTATTGCTGAAATAGACCGTCTTAATAAGGATATAGATAAATATAAAAACAAGGCAGAAAATCAAAAAGTTGAAAACTTAATTTCAATGAAATTAAACACTTTTAATTCTTTATTAAATAACAATTCTCCTGAAAGACAAATAACTATAAAGGATTTTATTCTAGTTAACATATCTAAGTTTATTGATAAACATAATCTAATTAAGACTGAAAATCTAATATCACAAAATCGTGATTTATACTCAGAAATGGTCCAAATATGCTTATTATCTTTTATGCATGAAAATTTACTTTTTTAAGTTATACAATTCATAATACTTGTCCATAATATAAATGTATATTTGTTGTGGAGAGTGTAATTAATGAGTAAATTAATAAATAATGCTGGGAATTTAATAAGGTCAAAACGTAAAGAAAAAGGCTATTCTACTCAAGAATTAGCCAAACTCTTAAATGTATCGCCAGGTTTAATAAATAACATAGAAAATGGTAAGACAGATACCTTTAACTTAGAATTACTTCATAAAATCAGCGATATTTTAAACATATCATCTTCTCATATAATTTCTGATAATATTAAAGATATAACTTTAGAAAACATAAATATATCTCTATCTTTTATACCTTTACTAAAATCATTAAATTTAATATCCAATAATCCTAATTGGGATTCTAAAAAAATTCAATTATTACTAGACAAGTTACTTGATGATATAAATTTTTACAACAAAATACTTTCAAATTAAGTAAGTAATTATATATAAAATTACTTACTTTTTTTATTTTAAGAAATTTATATAAAATATTGAATTTTTTATATAATTTATTGAATACTTTAGGTAAATTTGTCAAGAATTCTATTTGAGATGACAAATACAGTGAAATTTTTACTTATTATTAACCTAATCCCCATTACAAAAAATCAAATATACTTTTAAAAAAAGAGGTGATATAAATTGACTATCCAAAAAAATGATAAATTTAAAGTGAAAATATCATATATAGACAAATCATCAACCTGGAATAAGTTAAATAATTTTCTAATATCATATATTATAGAGAATTATGATATTATGGAGGATTTAAAGAATGGAGAATCTAAAAATGTTAAATAAAGTTATAAATGATTCACAAAACTATGCTGTTATATATGCAAGAATATCTTCTAAAAATGAAAACAACTCTATAAATGCACAAATTAAACTTGGAGAAGATGTTATAAATAAAAATAACCTACTACTTTATGACACTTATATAGATAAAATATCTGGAAAAACCACATCTCCTAAAGAAAGAAAAGGATTTTCTAGACTTTTAGAAGATGCTAAAGCAGGTTTATTTAAAACAATAGTTATATACAGACTAGATAGATTAGTTAGAAGATATGATGATTGGATTGAAACAAAAAAAATCCTTAATAAACTAGGCATTAAAATATTGTTTTCTGATACAAACCAAGCATTATTAGAGAATTCTCCACAATCTGAATTCTTTCAAAACTTTTCTGTAATGATAGCAGAAATGGAGCCAGATACAATAAGCTTACGCGCAAGTCAAGGTAGAATATTTAGAAGAAAGAGCGGTGCATATACTTCTCCTAAAGCTCCATTTGGATATATAAAACAAGAATCTAATGACAGAAGAAAATCAAAATCTATATTTATTCAAGAGCCTATAAAATTAGCATTTATTAAATATATATTTTTTGTTTTTCACCGTTTAATTATTGAAGAAAAAAGAAGTGATAGTTCTCCCCCCCAAGCTTCTATTAATACACTCTATAATTCACTACAAAATACATTGGAGTATATAGAAGCAAATATTGATTTAAGAGATATTCCTCTTAGAAACAATACTAAATATGCATCTTTAGAAGCCGAACTTTTTGGTGTAATTAATAAATATATTGAAAACACTGATTTAAAATCTGTCAAAAAAGAAATAAGTGAAGTTAAATTTTATTATTTATTTTCTAAAGGAAATACTACTAAAAAAAATTCTGCTTATTTAAGTGCCTGTTTAAGAAACCCTGTATATGCAGGTTGTATTTTACTAGACTCTAATCATCCATTCAAAGGTTTGTCATACTCAACTGATGAAAAGACTGGTATTACTAGTTTTAAAGAGCGTTTGGATTCTGAAGCCTTTGTTAATACAAATAATTTAGTAGGCATAATTCCTTCATCTATTTTTAAAACAGTATATTCTTATTTAACTTATAAAAGTTTAATTAAAATTGATAGAACTCCTAACTTTTTGCTTAAAGGAAGCCTAATATGTTCTAAATGTAATAAAAAGCTAAAATTAATTGATGATAACTATCTATCATGTAAAGGAACTAGATGTCATCCATTCCTAAAATATGACTTATTAAAATTTATTATTGATAAAATTATAGATAATTGTTTATCTATAAGTCAAACACCACTAGAACAATTTATTAATAAACTCTCTAGGAAGATTGAAATTAAAAATCAAAATATTAAATATCAAACTTTAAATAAATATGAAGCTATTTATAACTATCTATCTTCAAACGATTCATCTTATGTTGATAAGATACATCAAAAGGATATTGCAATAAAATCCTATGTTAGTTCATGCAATAAATATAGAACTAAGCTTTCTTATTTAAATCAATTATTTGATGAAGTTAACAAAATAAATAAAAAGTGTAGTTCTAAACCTCAATTAGAAAATAATAGTGTTCTATTAAAACAAGTAAAAGAAAAGATAGTTAATCATATTATGAATAATGAAGAATTTTTTATTCCTATATTTAGTGAAATTATTAAAGAAATAAAGGTGGATATTAACTATGAACAATCTCCAATTGAAGGAAAGCTCAATATCAGATATGAATTCACTCCCTAAAAATATAGCTATATATACTAGAGTATCTACTGAAAAGCAAGATAGCAATAACTCTAAAGCTAATCAACTTGAAAATATAAAACAGTATATAAACAATCAAGGATGGAGTGATGTTCCCTATGAAATATATTCTGATACTCAATCTGCTTCAATAACATCTAATTCTCTTAATATGTATAATGATTCAGATACAATGAATCCTAGCATATTTTTAAGAGATGGATTAAGACGATTAATTTATGATGCTAACTATAAAAAATTTGATAAATTAATAGTTTATTCTCATGATAGGTTATCTCGTGATATATATGAGGGCTTATTAATTAAACATACTTTAAAGAAACTAAACATCGATATATTATATTCTAAAGCTGGTGAACAGATAAATTCTGAAAACCAATCTATTAATAACTTTTTTGAAAATATGCTAAGTAATATAGCAGCTCTTGAATCTAGTATTATTGGTGGAAGGGTCCTTATTGGAAATAGACATAATATATTAAATAACATATGGGCTGGAGGTCCAGCTCCCTATGGTTATAAATTAATTGCTCTGCCATCTAACCGTAAAAAAAGTAAGCTTTCAATATATGCTCCCGAAGCTAGAGTCGTTAAGAAAATTTTTGAATTATATACAACAGGGTACACCCCTAAAGATATAGTTCAATTTATTAAATCAGAATATAGCTACAATAAAGATAGACTTTGGACAATAAATAGTATTAAAAGTATATTAAATAATCCAGTATATACAGGAACTATGGTTTGGAATAAAAAAGGTGGTAAAAGAAATCCAAGAAAACATCCAATTGATGAATATGTTTATTCTAAGTTTGATGAAAACATAAGAATAATAGATGAAAAGTTGTGGAAAAAATCTTTAAACATACGAAAGCTTCAAGATGAGAACCCTAAATTTTTATCAACAGCCTTTTTACTTCAAGGAATACTTGTGTGTAAAAGCTGTGGAAATTATTTAACTAGTAAAAATCATGGAAATTCATCTGGTAGAGTCTACTTTTGCTCTCATAATAATAAAGATAAATTTTCTAAAAAAATAAATGCTCCAACAATTACAATGAAAGCATCACTAATTCACAATATTGTTTTTAAAGAACTACTAAATCTTTATAAATCAATATTAAGTATTCCTGCATTTTTTGATGAGTTTTATTCTAACTATTTAAATAAATTAAAAGAAAAAAATAACAACCTATTAGTTCAGAAAGATGAAATTGAAAGTAATATAAACCATTGTGATGATATATTAATGAAATGCTCATCTGAAATTTCAAGATTGCTAGAACTAACTAATGTTATGAGTAAAGATATTGCTGATATTGACTATCATGAAAAAAATTTATTGTTACTTGATTCAATTAAAGAATTTAAAACTAGCCTTATTTTATCTAAATCTCAATTAAACGATGATTTAAATAAAATAAATAGAAAGCTTTCAAAATCTATACCTAGTAAAGCTTGTTTTAAAGACTATGTAGTAAATACTTTAAATCCTATTGAAGATATACTTAGCCAAGAAAATTCAAAGATTAAAAACAGATGTTTAAGGCTATTGCTACATGAAATTATTGATAAAATAATAATTTCTGAAACATTTGAAATAGAAATAATATTTAAATAGTTACTATTATTTTTCCCAAATTAAATGAATATATATTAAAAGTATATCACTATATTTTGGGGGAAAAATGGCTAATCAACATGATAAAGTACAATTGTTTATAGCCGAAGATTCCATTGAAGATGAATCTTTACTTATAAAAAAGCTTAGTATTGCAACCATTGATTCAATTAAAGATATTCTTCCTAAAGATATTGAAACAATGAACTGTTTAATTAATAAAGTAAAATCTGATATATGAGGAGGTATTTAGTTGAAAACTGCTGCAATTTATGCTCGTCGTTCAAAAGTTGTTGAAACTGGTGATTCTATAGAAAATCAAATTCAACTTTGCACTAATTACCTTAAAAATATAGGTATAAATAATACTCTTATCTATTCAGATGAAGGCTTTTCTGGTAAAAACACAGAAAGACCTGGATTTGTTAGATTAATGAACGATGCCAAGCAAAAGAAATTTGATACTCTTGTATGTTATAAAGTTGATAGACTTAGTCGTAATATTGGTGATTTCTCAAATCTAATAAATGAACTTGAAAAAAATGAAATTTCATTTATATCAGTAATAGAACAATTTGATACTAGAGCTGCAATGGGCAAAGCCATGATGTATATTTGCTCCGTATTTAGTCAACTTGAAAGAGAAACTATATCTCAAAGGGTTTGTGATAACATGTACTCTCTTGCTACAAATGGATATTGGCTAGGTGGTGAATTCCCATTTGGTTTCAGTAGCTCTAGAAAAAATTTTACTGATTCTTCTGGTAAGAATAGAAGTTACTCTGAGTTAATACCAATTGAAAAAGAAATAAATTTAGTTAAATTAATATTTAATAAATATATTGAATTAGGTAGCCTTTCTCAAGTTGAAAAATATCTACTTCAAAATAACATTAAAACTCGCCGAGGAAAAGATTGGAGTAAGGCAAGCATAAAAAATATTATTTCTAATCCTGTATATGTTAAGGCAAATGATAAAACAATAGAGTATTTTAAGTCCCAAGGAATAAAAACATATGGTGAACCTGATGACATACACGGCATATTAATTTATAAAAAACGAAAAGGTAAAAGTGGAAAAATACGTAATCCAGATGAATGGATTTATGCCGTATCTACTCATGAAGGAATTATTGATTCAGATTCTTGGTTAGAAGTACAAAAAATAGCTGAGATTAATAAATATAAAGCTCCTGCTTTAGGTAGTAGTCATAAAGCTTTACTAAGTGGAATAATTCGCTGTGCACAATGTGGAAGCTCTATGAGAGTATCATATGGGGTTCCAAATAAACTAACTAAAAAAAGAAAGCATTACTATATGTGTACTTTAAAACACAATTCAGGGAAAGTAAGGTGTGCAAGTAAAAATGTTGACGGTCCAGAAGTTGATAAATTAGTAATTAATAAGTTAAAAGAACTATCTTTAGATAAAAGCTATCTAGTTCAAAGATTAAAAAATTATAAAGAGTCTTTTGCTACTTCATCAGAAAATATTTTATCTAAAAATATTCAAAATGAAATATCTAAAAATAAAGAGCAAATAGATAATTTAGTAAATAATATTACTCTTACAGAAGACCCTCAACTTGTTCAAATATTACTTGATAAATTAACAAAATTAAAAAGTAAAAGTGTAGAGCTAACAAATTCATTAAATAAATTAAATGATGAATTAGCTAAACAAGATATTTTAATAAATAACTGTGATAATATCATACAAAGATTAAAAAACTTATCAGCTCTAATTGATGATTTAGACGTTCCACAAAAGAGAACCTTACTATCATCAGTAATTGATAAAGTTTTTGTTGATGGTGATACTGGAGCAGTAAAAATAAAATTTAAAACAAAATAAAAGCCTGTAGTTATTAACTACAAGCTAAACACTATGGAGGATAAAAATGAAAACAGATGAATCTAAAAAATTAAACTCTGCATCGCATTTTTGTGATGAGAGCATCAGTACTCTTAATAAAGGTGCAATGCAACAGCCAGTAATTGGGAACATAGAATTTAACTTATATCAAGAGAAATTAAAGCAATCAATGAAAGAAAAATATTATAAACTTGTAACTGATTATAATATTAGCGAAGAAGAATATATGGAAAATATAGATATATTTATATATGTTCATTATCCATTTACTTTAGATGAGGGATATCTTTCTCCTAAACATTTTAAAACCTTTTGTGGGCTATTTATGATTCCCTATACACTAATAGCAGATGAATATTATTTATTTGTCTTAGGTGACTATGCAAATGATATCTTAAACATACGAAAAGCTTTCAAATACACTCAAAAAGATTTATCAAAAGAACTTAATATTAGTCCTGTTGATATTTATAAGTTTGAATCTTACTTAAAATACCCCACT
>OGGR01000685.1_pt1 | contig 18534 bp, 13 predicted proteins | sample 1571321 | NCBI WGS metagenome assembly OGGR01 (sample SAMEA2582048, study PRJEB24529) | metagenome | biome: Human gut stool | place: China | collected 2011 | reverse complement strand
CACAAAAAATGAGACAAGATAAATGAATATTTTAAACTTATAGTAATTTTGTAACCAGTTATGGATGGAGCTCTTTTCAATTAGAATACGGCGCACTTTTCAATTAGTATCTACAGTTTTGTTTGCTTTCGTTTTTCTGTAATATTAGTCCAATTAAAGGATAACATCGGGGTTCCTTGTAGCTTTTCTGTTTTTAATGATGCTGTAATAATGTTAATTTTTTATTTACAAAAAGCCCTCTGTTTAAAACTTTCTTTGGATAAATTTGCAACAAATATAAAGAAAGTTCTGAAAAAATATATATTCTATGTTGTTTTTATAAATTATTTATAATTTTGCAAAAAGATAACAGTGTGATAACCCCTTTCTCTCTTTTGTTTTTTTCCCTTATTATCCCCCTGTTTTCGATTGTATTATTTCTCTTTATTTATTAATTAATTATTTAATGATGTATGAAAAACATTTTTAAGACGATGCTTCCCATACTGGCAATGGCTGCTTGCGTATGGGCAAGTTGCTCGGACGACAAAGACGATCCGACACCCGGCAAACCTGCTTTACCGACCATCGCAGTGAGTGAACCCGCCCTTAGCGCCGACAACGCCAAGGCTGTAGTAACCGTTACACCTTCCGAAGAAACGGAAAAGTGGTATTGGAAATGCGAACCCAAGGGGCAGAGCGCTGCCGCGTATACGGCTGTTACCGGTAAGGAAGAAGCTAAGCTGGAAATTCCCATTGATATGGATGTGACTTATACGCTGACTGCTTATGCCGAGAATGAAACGGGCAAGAGCAAGGAGGTTTCAAAGGAATTCACATTCAAGAGCGAGGACGTCATGACCGAGCTGGTGGAGTTTGAAGTCAAGAACCTTTCCGCTTTCTCTATGGATGTAGTGGTGAAGAAGAGCGCCAAATGTGCCAAGTATGTAATCGGGGCGACTCCGAAAGGCTATATGGGGACAAACACCACAACCGGAGAAGAGGAATACGTAGAGATTTATAAGGAGGCTACCTTTATTGAAAATGCCGAGACTTCCTTGAATCCTGACGAAAGCTATCCGATGCAGCCTTATAACTGGTCGGATGTCAGCGCCACTTTCACAGAGAGGACTTTGTCAAGATATGCCTTGAAGGATAAAGACATCAGCGAGAGCAAGGGTATCATCCTGAGATCGCTGGAAGTGGACGAAATCAAAATGATTATCGCCGTGTATGCGCTGGATGCCGAAGGCAATTCCAAAGTCTATACACAGGAAATTACCATTCCCGAACCGGAAATTACCGGACAGGTAGCGGTATCCATCGATGTTCCTAAAGACAAGATAAAGATGAGAAGCTTTGAGGCTACCTCTACGGCAGATGCCAATTGTAGCAGGATACATGTGGGACAATCGAGTGCAGGCTTGATTGCAAGTGGCGGTAAATCCTTTGATAACATGACTGAGGAGGAAATCTGCGCCAGCATCGTCCGCTTGGGTGCCGAAGTTCCTTTGGCTTATACCGGAGCGTTCTCCAAAGAGTTTGCCAGCAAGGATATGGAGCCGAATACTTCATACATCGTATATGCTATTCCTATCGATAAAGAAGGAAAAATCGGCAAGGTTGTTTATAAGTCCGTTACAACGGGAACTCCCGTTTACGATGGAACCGGAGAGATTACATCTGTAAGCTTCCCCGACCAGGTTACACCGGAAAAACTGCTTGTGGATATCAGTGTCAGTGACAAAGTAGAGTTTGTCCGCGTATTGTGGGATATAGGTACAGGACCGGGTTCTCTGGACCTTAATACAATAATGGCAGACGAAGACTCAAGAAACGTGCATTGGTATGAGTATGCTACGGCAGATTTGTCTAAGCTGAAGACTGAAGACAATAATGGCGGTCTGTATATTACTTCTCCGGGCTCTACCTATTATTTACGTGCTGTAACTGTTGATAAGGATGGTAAGTTGAGTGAGATAATTGACTTGGTAGAGAAAGCTAATAAGGGAACCAATGGCATCAAGACTAAAGAAGAAGAACCGGAAATATCGGTTACCGATTGGGAGGGCACAGGTAAACTTACTTTGACTGTTGTTTCAACCGGAACCAATGAAGAAACAGGCTTGTACACTGCTGATTTGAAGGTTGTAAAGGGTGAAAATACGAAGCAGGTCTATATGGTAAAATGGTCTGGTGAGGCACAACCGACTGATATTGATAATTATATAAAAGAGCTTCCTTATTTTGTAAACTTCGATCCTGAGGCTGGAGCAGTAGGTGTTGTAAGCATCGTTTTGGATAAGAATACAGCCGAAAAGACAACAACCGAAGAGTTCATGGATGAGTATAGTGCCATGTGGGGTGGCGATTCCCGTATCTACGTTACATTAGATAATGACGGAAAGTTAAGCATAGCCGATTGGTATATCCATGGTTACGGAACTAAGAATGACCATAACTAAATTCATTTCCCAACCAATATCCTCAAACCAGTAAATAGTATTTTATAACTTCGGAGCGTAATGAGCAGGCGTAAACGCCGTTCATTACGCTCTTTTTCATTTCGACCGAACAGCAGATCGGTTTCCATTCAAATGTAATGGAGTTAATAGCTGATCTTTATTCCGGCGAAATAGCTTCGCGGAGCAGCCGGACCGTAAATATATCCGGAGTCACGCTCCACTCCCTGGTCGAAATCGTTCTGATAAGCATTGAACACATTCTGCACACCTGCACTCAATTGCAGGTCCACCGACTTATAAAGTTTGAAATCATAGGCCACCTTGACTCCCATATCGAAGAAATCGCGTGTATTCACCGCCACATCCTTGTCAATATAACCGGCCATGTGCTGCACCAGCATCGAGCCGGTGTACGTGCCCGACAGGGATAATGAGAGAGGCTTGATCGGCGTATACGTTGCCGTAAAGTATCCATAGGTATTCGGTGTACGGAAAATCTTCTTCTCGGCCGGTGCCGTTTCGCTCCACTTTTCCGGTTCGTCATAACGGCTCTGTTGCAAGGTGACTCCTGCCTGTAACTGGAACAAAGAGAGATAAGCCATTTTTCCCTCCATCGATAGTCCCAATACTTTGGCACCCGAACCGTTACGCCGCTCTTTGATAAGAATGCCGTCCCGCTCTCCGATGTTCTCGAGTACAAATACATCCGACAGTCTGGTATAAAAACCTTCAACCAGGAAGTTCACCTGAAAAGCACCGAAACGGTGATACATATCGGCTGAGGCGCTGAAACTCTGAGATTTTTCCTCTTTCAGATTCTTGGCACGCTCAATCATTGACACCGTTCCGCCTACATTCTCAATATGCAGGTCTTCGTCGAAAGCCTGCGGGGCACGGAAGCCCGACGAATAACTCAAGCGGAGATTAATGTCCTCGGAAAGATTGAAACGGAGATTGGCACGAGGGCTAAAGATAACATGGTCGATCAGATTGTGCTTATCCAGACGTCCGCCCAAGAGAATACTCCATTTTTCGTTTTTCCATTCATTCTGCAAAAAAGCACTACCGATATTTACCGTCTGCTTCGTATAACGGTTGTATCCCCACATATCGTCCTTCAGGTTATCCCGGTTATACTCCAATCCCGCAGTCAGGTCGGCAGGCATGAAAAGGCATTTACCGAAACTGTACACATATTGAGAACCGCCGATAAAGGTCAGGTCCGTTGTCTTTCCATAGGCGTTCTGGTCTTTTTTGCTGCCATAATAACTGTCGCGGTCCGTATGCTGTGCCGAGGTATAAACGGTCAGACGGTGTTTTTCATTCGGAGCAAAATAATCGAATTTCAAGCCGCCGCCGTTGATAGAGTGCTGAATCTGCTCGGCAATGTCAGCCTCGTGAGGCGGACGGTTCAGCAGGTTTCCGCCACGACGGAACTCCTGTAAGTGATGATACTCGAATGTCAACTTAGAATAAGTGCTTGTCTTGAGGAACGAACGGAAGCCGACTGTCTGGTTTTTAAGTTTCGGCATTTCGGAATAACCGTCTCCATCATGATCGTACGCATCCCGATGACGGTTCTGCCCGAACACATAGAGTCCCGCCCGATGATTATCGGTCACCAGCGATGCATTCAGCGAAGTATTATTATCGAAAGACGAGCTGCCGCCGATAGAAGTAAGGGTATGTGCCAACTGCCCCGAATTGCGTAGTGGCTCCTTGGTGATGATATTAATGGTTCCGGCAATGGCAGACGAACCGAACAGGGCAGAACCTCCGCCTCGCATCACCTCTACGCGCTCGATCATATTGGCAGGAATCTGCTCCAACCCGTAAACACCGGAAAGGGCACTGAAGATGGGACGCGAATCGATAAGAATCTGTGTATACGGACCGTCCAGTCCGTTGATGCGCACCTGCTGGAAACCGCAATTCTGGCAGTTCGTTTCGACCCGGACACCGGGCTGGAAGTTAAGCCCCTGCGAAAGTGTAGGAGAGTTTGTATTCTCAAACATCTTCATATCTACCACATTGACCAATGTAGGTGCCAGGCGCCGTTTGGTCACGCTGCGATTGGCCGACACCACCACTCCGTCAAGCGCCACGGCATCTTCTTCCAACTCAAAATTTTCTTCAAGTGTCTTTCCTTTCCTGAGACTGACATTGCGACTGATGGTTTTATACCCCACCGAACTGGCTTCGAGCACAAAATTCCCTTCGGGAAGGTTTTTCAGGAAATAGTGTCCGGTGGCATCCGTCACCGTACCAATGGTAGTTCCTTTCAGGGCGATTGTTATATAAGAGAGGTGTTCACCCGTTTTTTTATCGAGTACATGACCGATAATATTGGCATCAGACGCTTTCAGTTCCAGCAGTTCCGGTTGGTCGGCCATAGCAGGCAACAGGGCACAGCACAGGCCAACGAGGAAAAATATATATTTCTTCATTTTCATTTTTGGATAGTAGAATTACTAAATAAATTTTTCTAAATAATGCAGTGAGAGAGAGATTTTATCTTCCGGCAGGAGGTGCCCGCAAAGATACCACGCCCACGACGGACGAACAGTATCCTGCCCTATCCGGACGCCACGAAAGGGTATAGAGCAGATAAGCAATAAACTGAAAAGAGAGAAAAAAGATACCGGCTCCGGTAGTCGCCACGTGGTTCAGCAAATGAATCAATTGAAATTCGACTGTGGTGTGACTATGGGGAGAGTCTTTCTTAAACGGGTGCGAATGGACAATGGTCACCCCATTCACTACATGCGAGTGAGTAAAGAGTGTGATACCTGCCATGTACGATATAAATAGCACAGGCAGAAACCATCTCATTATTTTCAGGCACCCTTGTTTCATCCGTTTAGTTTTGCGGCAAAGATACAAAGTATTCCATAATGGAACAATCCCTATTTATGGGGATAATAAATACAGCCATTATCTTTCCCTCCAAAGCGCATTTTCGAGTGTTTCCTCTATAAGTGTCAGGCAGAAAGCATGCAAGAACCAATCCGTTCCACCGTGGAGAAAGTTTTGTTCCGCCACGGAGTAGTTTTTGTTCCACCACGGTGGAATGAAAACTACTCCACGGTGGAACGGGATAATCTTTTGCTTTGACTTTATTGGCAGCCATCTTGCTGCTAATGAGCGGAATCAATACACCTTTCAAATACTTATAAAACCCTGCGAAACCTTACGGATAGTCTTAAATTTATAAATAAATGTCTTTTTTGTGAAAAACAATCTAAAAAAGCGATGCGTTATTATGGCGTATAAATTAAAAAGTTATCAATGAGATTATTTTATTTGTCAGAGCATCGTTCCTGCTTCAATTATCAACTGAGGTATGAAAGCGGATTTTCACGGTACGAATTAACTGCACACGAAGAAGGCCGGATTGATAATGACGGTTGCTTCTGTGTACTGTTCGTGCTCAAAGGAGAGGTGCTGGTAGAGCTGGGCAGGGAGCATACCATCTCCGTGCATGCCAACAGGATGCTGCTCATACCTCAGCGGGAAGAGAACCGCTTGACGGGCATCACCCCGGCAGAATGCCTCCTGCTGTTCTGGAACAAGGAAATAACGGTGTGCGACAAGATGTATTTCGATTCCATTTCTCATGAGAAACCTATTGCCAACAACGACCACACCCTGCCCATCCGTAAACCGCTGCTTCATGCCTTGAGGCAGGTGCTGTTCTATCTGGAAACGGGACTGCTGTGCAGGCACATGCATATTCTTAAACAGCAGGAAATCATTCTGATACTGCGCGGTTTTTATGCCAAAAACGAACTGGCTGGCTTTTTTGCCGGTGCTTCCGGAATGGGGAGCAAGTTCGAGGATCTCATCCTGAACAATTACCGGAAGGTAAAGACCGTCAAGGAGTTTGCCAGTCTGTGCTGCGTTTCGGAACGCTCCTTCAACCGAAAGTTCCAGCACTATTTCAATCAAAGTCCCTATCAGTGGATGCAGGAACGGAAAGCCGAACTTATCCACGAGAAAATCTGTAACCCGGATATCGCTTTCCGGGAAATAGCCAGGGAGTTCGGTTTCAGCTCTTCCGCGCACCTCACCTGCTACTGCAAGAAGCAGTTCGGCACAACCCCGACCCACCTGCGCGAGGAGAGCCACATCAAAAAACAATCGTAACACTATGAAATATTTAATGGAGAAGAAAAACCACTGTATGCACAGTTTTGAACGGCTTGTCAGGAAGATGTCCATGCAGATAAAAGACCCCAGGGAGCAGGATATTTTCTGCTCGCTGCTGACAAGGAAAGACGGCATGCAGGAACTTGCGGAGAAATACGGCCTTTCGGCAAAAGAGCTGGCCTCTATGTATGAGAGGTCGGTAGAAGAGATTATGGACGATTGGGATGCCATGGCGCAGGAACGGCAGGAGCTTCAGGCGATTAGGGTGAGATACAGGAACTGCCGGTCGCTTCTGTCCAAAAGGAACATCGACCGTACTCCGGTGAGGGTTGTCGTACCGTTCAAGGAGCGGGGCATCCCCGTTGAATACCTGAAAATGCTGTCGACACCTCTGGCAGTGCTTGAGATAACTCCGAGAATCCTGCGCAGGCTCAGGGAGTATAACATCTATCTGCTGGAAGACCTTCTGCGCTTCGTCAAGAAGAACGGATTCAATGCCTTGGCAAAGCTGCACGGCATCGGCATGAAATCGTGCGAGGACTTGTATTCGGCATTGAAACAGAAAGGCATCATGGAGAGTAAGGATAACTGCCATCTGTTTCAGTATATATGGGTGTGAAACAGATGTTTACCGCTTGTTTATTCTTTTTTCGGGCATTTTGTCCGAAAAGGGAAATTAATTGTCTTTTATCTGAAATGATGCGTTGTAAATGTGTATGTATTTTTGCAGACGAAATAAAAGGACTTCTTGCTGCCCGAAACTTACATCCGTTTGCCATTTGCATCTTATAAACAGTATATACAAACTATAAGCTAATTAAACAATTGAAATTCAGATGAGTAAATTTAAATTTGTACAATGGTACGGGATAGTTGTATGCCTGTTGATGGCCGCCTGTACCGATGTTGATATCACCATGCCCAAAGGACCTAAGGGTGATACCGGGCTTTCGGCCTATGAGTTTTGGAAAGAAAAGGTAGCGGACGGAATGGTAGACTGGCCGAAAGACCGGACGGAAGTTGCGGACTTTTTCAAGTATCTTAAAGGAAATGACGGAAAAGACGGGAAAGACGGAAAGAGTGCTTTTGACCAGTGGAAGGATATGATTGCCGACGGCAGCGTGGACAATCCGCACAACCCCGGCAGCAAATGGCCGGCAGGCAACAATACGGTGCAGGATTTCTGGTATTTCCTCACAGGCGCTACCGGCGAGAGCGGCCAGACACCGCATATCGGCGATAACGGCCATTGGTTTGTCGGAAATGAGGATACGGGCATTGCCGCGCAGGGAGAAGCGGGCAAGGACGGTGCGAACGGTAAGGATGCCGTGCCGCCTACCGTAACCATCGGTGATAACGACCACTGGTTTGTCAATGGTGTGGACACCGGTAAGAAGGCCACGGGTACGGACGGAAAAGACGGTGTGTCGCCCACGATTACCATCGGTGGCAACGGCAACTGGTTCGTAGACGGTACGGATACGGGTAAGAAAGCCGTCGGTGCCGACGGGAAATCTCCGGAAGTGGCCATTGGCGAGAACGGTAACTGGTATATCAACGGTACGGATACCGGAAAGCCATCTTTCGGTAAAGCCGGTAAGGATGGTACAAACGGAACAAATGGTACAAACGGCGCAAATGGTACGAACGGAAAGAGCGCCTATGAACTTTGGAAAGAATACATCGCATCCGGTGAAGTGGACAATCCTCATAAACCCGACCAGAAATGGCCGGCAGACCGGAACAAGCAGACGGACTTCTGGGATTTCCTGACGGGTAGGTCTTCGGTGATTGAAATACAAGTAGGAAAATATAATGTCATTCCTGATTATTGGAACTCCCAGTTACGGGAATATGTGATTCCTACGGACGGTTCGGTACTCTTTACCGTGTATGACAAAGCAGGGCAGAAAGTAGCCGCAGGCGTGCAGGTAAGCGGATTGCCCGGAGTAGGAGCTACGGAAACCTTCATAACAGATGACAACGGGCAGTTCAAGGTGACATGGGATAAGTTGCCGGACAACCAGCCTTTATCACGCCGGACAGGCAGTGCAACCGTAACGGTTGGCGGAGTGCAGGAAACAAGTGCCAAGAATACGCTGGTTCCGAATAGGGTAAATGTGAGGGCTACGGTGAGTACGGTATATTTGAGTTATAATTCGTCTGACATAAATTCAACCAGATATACATATGTATCCTTTAAATATGAGCGCCAAATAGACGGAGAGTGGAACGATTATCCAAGTAATCTTAAGTCTTATATGATGAAAGCTGCTAAAATTAAAGATATAAATCAACCTGTAAATGAGGGAAATTTGGATAAAAGTAAGAGTTACACTTATAGTACTGGCGAGACATATCTCTATATACGGCGTTCTTTGGTATTGACTCCTACGGAAAAAGCTAACGTGGCAAAGAATGATACGATTAATGGGTTGTTACGATACGAGTGGGATGGGAACGAGTTTTATTCAGGCCTTTACTTCGGTGACGGTGCCGGTTCTTATAATGATTACGGACAGACCGTATATTTGCAGGATAAGATTCATATTCCGGAAATATATCCGGCTCCGGGTTTTAAGGAAGGGACTGTCTTTATGGAAATCAAACAGGGAGTAACCACCTTATGGGGTGAAATCGATACAGACCAGTTGCCTGATTTCTATAAAACATCTGCTTATTCGACAAAGCAATATCAGTTTACGAAAGACCCGGATACCGGTATCTGGAAATCTCCGGAAGGCAAGCTGCCTGCTTCAGATTTGGCAGAAGACCGTGCTGTATTCATCCAAATGCGTACATTCATTAACGGAACGGGAGGCACTGTGCACACCGGTACTGTACCGCTTTCGAAAGGAGGCAAACGCTTTATACTGACAAGCGCTTATCCGGGTAATTGGATAGGTGTGGATATCCGACGCAGGCAAAAGGGAACCAATGAGATAACATATTCCATGAGTTATGAATATCGCGGACGTTACGCTTACTACCTGCTGAAAGAAGGTGAACAGTATTTCCTGGTTGACTTTGCCGACAGAACCAAGCGTATACCTTTGGAGATAAAAGAGTGTCCGGCAGACTGGATGGATTGATTGATTTACGGTAGATAAATACATATTAATATGAAGAAAAAAACAATACTATATCTTGTCTCCCTCTTCTTCCTGTCAGTTCCTCTGACGGGAAGAGGCCAGGACAAGAAAGCATGGGAAATAGGTGCAGGCGGTTCGTTGATAAACTGGAGCCGCGTGTCTGTCACCGGTTTCCAGAGTACTCCGGATAATTATATGTACAACCTGAAGGCCAACCACCTGATGGGAGGAGCAAACCTGTATGTGGCACGGGAACTGAACCGGTGGTTTTATCTGGATTTGCAAGGTACGGTAGGCGTGGCGAAAAACAAGAACCGGATTGCGGGCAATGACCGGAAACACGACCTGTTGTATATGGGCGGTCTGGGCATGCAGTTCCGCTTTACCCCCTTGTTTGAGTCCCAATGGGTGGAACCCTACCTCAGAGCGGGGGTGAACTACCTGCATAAGAATTTTGCGTCGGCCTATGGCGGCAATTTCGTGGACGACCCCACGGGAGAGGCGCACTGGGAATCGTCCGATGTGTGGAATCCCGACGGGCGCTCATCGGATAAGAACTCTTTTGTTCCGCTTTCGTTCGGTGCAGGTGTAAATGCGTGGCTAAGCAATTCCTTCGGGCTTGGCCTGCAAGGTGAATATCTCCTGCCGGTGCAGAAGAATCTTCCTCACTTTGTGCAGGTGTCTGCCCGCGTCATCTGGCGCATTGGCGGAAAGAGCAAAAAGCAAGCTCCGGTAGTGAAGTATGTGGAGATAGAGAAACCTGTTGAGGTGGAAAAGATTGTTGAGCGGATTGTAGAGAAGCAGGCGGATACAGCCGGTTCTGTCGAAGCAATGGCGTGCGACCTGCTGGATAATATCTACTTCGAGTTTGACAAGGATGTGCTCACGGCTGCTTCGGAAAAGACGCTCGACAGGCTGGCCGGGCTTCTGAAAAGCTATCCCGACGCCCGCTTCCTGATTACCGGCTACACCGATGCAAGGGGAAGCAGCGCTTATAATACGGACCTTTCCAACCGCCGTGCCAAAAGAGTGTATGAGGCATTGCTCGAACGCGGCGTTCCGGCAGCTATGCTGAAATGGCACGGTATAGGCAAACGGGCAAGCATCATCCCGGTTGCGGCAGGCAACAGTGTACGCGAGGGCGACAGAAAAGTGCTGCTGGAAAGAATTACCAATATGAAGTACTGGGAAGCTCTGTAAACAGGCTTTCAATATCTATTTATTATAAATTTATGTACTAACTTAAAACAGAAAAATTGTATGAAGAAGATTTTAGCAAGTTTATTATTGTTGAGTGTTGCGGTTGGCTATGCTGACGGACAAACGGCGCTGACCGGAAACAAGTTTGCCGACAACTGGGCGATAGGTGTCAATGCGGGTGGAACGACTCCGCTGACGCATCACTCGTTCTTTAAGAACATGCGTCCGGTAGTGGGCGTTCATGTCGATAAGTATCTGACACCTACCTTCGGCCTGAGCCTGGAGGCTATGGGCAGCTTTAACACTACGGGCAGCAAAACGGCTTTTGACGCGTCAAACGTCAGTCTGCTGGGGCTGGTCAACTTAGGTAATCTGTTTGCGGGGTATAACGGTGCTCCCCGTCTGTTTGAGGTTGAGGCTGTGGCAGGTATCGGCTGGCTGCATTATTACGTAAACTCCGGTATGGGCGAAGACCGTAACAGTATGTCCAGCAAACTGGGACTGAATTTCAACTTCAACCTGGGAGAAAGCAAGGCATGGACATTGGCTGTGAAACCGGCTTTGGTGTATGATATGAACGCTATGGGTACGGAAGCCGTGCGTTTCCATGCCAACCGTGCAGCCTGGGAAATCAGCGCCGGGCTGACTTATCATTTCGGATGCAGCAACGGTAGCCATCACTTCACCGAAGTAAGGCCTTACGACCAGGCGGAAGTCAACCAACTGAATGCCCAAATCAACCGTCTCCGTGCCGAGGCCGACAATACCGCCAAAGTATTGCAGGATGCCAACCGGAAAGTTTCCGATTTGGAAAGTGAACTGGCTGCTTGCCGGAACCGGAAACCGGAAGTGGTGAAGGATACTATCGACAACAGCAAGAAGCTGTTGGAGTCGGTGATTACGTTCCGTCAGGGCAGAATCAGCATCGATAATTCACAGTTGCCCAATGTGGAGCGCATCGCCACTTATCTGAGAAATCATAAGGAAGCGGGAGTCGTTATCAAAGGGTATGCCTCTCCCGAAGGCAGTGCGGAGGTGAACGAACGCATCGCCCGCCAACGTGCCGAGGCCGTACGCAATATGCTGGTCAATAGATATAGAATCGCCAAAGACCGGATTGTTGCCGAAGGTCAGGGAGTGGGGTATATGTTTGAAGAACCGGACTGGAACCGGGTGAGCATCTGTACCATAAATACCCGGCCGGATGCTGCGGAAGGAAAGTAGTGAACCAGTTATGTAGATTTTAGATATAAAAAGGGTTGTGTAAAGTAAAGAGACCGCATGCGGCAGCAAGCCGTTGCGGTCTCTTTTTTGTTGTGTGCCGTTCTTGTCTTTTACTTCCTGAAAAGCTCTTTCAGGCTTACCGTCTTGTTGTTAATCAGCGGGTGCGCCCAGAAACCGATGAATGTGATGTAGCCTACAAACACGAGGATAATCAGCATTCCGGTACGCAGCGAAGTGGCATCGGCAAGCATGCTGATAATCATCGGGCCGCCTGCTCCGCCCACGATTGCCGAACACAGGATGCCGGCAAACGAACCGTGGTGTTGCGATGCCGAATTCAGCGCCAGCGAGAACACGATGGAGTACATCATGGAAATGCTGAAACCGATGGCAGGAAAGGCAATGATGGATGCTTCCTTGCTCCCGAAGAGTGCGGTGAGCAGTAGGATGACGGTGAGTCCGCCCGATAGCTGGAGCAGCCGTTTGCTGTCAATGAGCTTCAACAGCACCATGCCTACGAGGCAGCCGGCAGTCATCAGTCCCCAGAAGTAACTTACGGCCTTTGCGCCTTCCACCTGCGGGTTCACTCCGTGATACTGCTCGAGGAACGTACTCATAAAGATGGAAGTTCCCTGTTCCGTACTTACATAACAGAAGATGCCGAGGAAGAACAGCCATACGTATTTCTGCCTGAACAGCGCCAGGTAGGAGTCTTTCGAACCGCCCTTCTCATCTTCTTTCAACTCGATTTTCGGGAAACGGGACAGCCCTACGGCAACCAGCATCACCAGCAACAGCAGCGTGAATACCCAGTAAAGCGATACCCAGGGCAGGTCGGGCGGGGTGATACCTGCCAGCAGGTCGATGAAAAAGTTTCTGCCTTCCGTGTATATGTCCGGATTGAGTTCGTGAATGAGGTACGTATATACCAGCGGACTCAGGAACGAAGCGATGCCGAATACGAATTGGGCCACTTCCGCCACGAAAGCATAGTTTTCTTCGCCGCCTACAACGCGTTGCAACGGGTTTAGCACCGTTTGCAGCATAGCCATGCCCAAGCCGATGATGAACGATGAGGCAAGCAGCATGGGGTAGGTGTGTAGGCAGGCAAACAGCGTAGTGCCGATGAACGGCATCAAGAAGCCCAGAAACAGCACCGGTTTCTCGCCGAAACGGTCGATCATCAGTCCGGCGGGAACCGACATAATGGCATAGGCGATGAAGAAAGAAGTCGGGATGAAGCCCGCCATCGCCAGGTCGCTCAGGTTAAAGTTATGGATAATGTCCGGAATGAGCGGTCCCAGGATATTGGTGATAAACGATATGGTGAACCAGAACGCCATAATCAGCGCCAGCATTCCTAAATTCTTTTTCATACTATTTCGTGTTTAGTGAGAAGACCAGTGACGCGGCGCCGATACTTCCTGCCTTGTTACCTAAAGATGCAGCCATGATTTGAGTGTTCACGGCACAGTCGGCTATGGCATAGCGGTGTGCCTTCTCGCTGACTTTCCGGATATAGAAGTCGCCGGCTTCGGACAGTCCGCCGCCTATTACGATGCGTTGCGGGCTGAAGATGTTGATGAATCCGGCGATGCCGTGTCCCAGGAAGTCGCAATGCTCGTCCAGGCATTCCGTTGCCAGCTTGTCTCCTTCTTTGTAGAGGCGTACGATAAGCTCTCCGTTGATTTCCTCGCCCGGAAACGAGATGCCCGCTTCTGCGGCACGCTTGCTGAAACGGCGCACCAGTGCGGAAGTGGAGGCGTAATGTTCCAGACAGCCCACAGAGCCGCATGCGCAGGGTTCGCCGTTGGCGATGAGGGGCACATGGCCCAGTTCGGTGCCGCGGTTGGCAAAGCCGTTGAACAGTTTGCCACCGATGACCACTGCGCCGCCGATGCCGGTTCCCACGGTCAGGAACACCACATTCTGTGCGCCTTGTCCGGCTCCGTACATCGTTTCTCCCAGTCCCATCAGGTTGGCGTCGTTGCCCATCTGCACGGGCAGCCCCGTTTCCGCTTCGATGCGGTCGGCAAGATTCAGATTCTCCCAGCCTTTGATATTCTCGGCTCCGCCCAGCACAATGCGGTTGGTTTCGTCCACAATGCCGGGAGTGCCTATACCTATTCCTTCCACCGCTACTCCGAGTTGCAGGGCCGAAGCCATTGCCTCTTTGCAGGCGGTTACCAACTGGCCGATTACCGCTTCCGCAGATACATCGGCTTTCGACGGCAGCTTCCCTTGAAAGTGAAATACGCCTTCATTGTCGATAAGGGCGTATTTCACGGAAGTACCGCCAAGGTCAATTCCTATAGCGTATTTTTTCATGATTGTCAAACTCTTTCAGCCCATATAGGAGAACTCCATGCCCATTGTCCGTCGCGCTGGCGCACGCGTACATAATAATAATCGGTGTCGCGCTGCGGCTCTTTGTCTTCCATGTAGTGCTCTACGGTGAAGCAGCTTTCGGGCATGGCGCGGTTAAAGAGAATGGCTTCGCTCAACCAGCCTATCATGAAGTGCGAACGTGAACCTTCGAGCAGTTCGCCCAGTGTGTGTTCGAACTTCTTGCCGTTGAAGTCTGCGGTGAGCACACCGTCTTTCGGCATCTCCAGGTCGAGGATTACCGCCTGCATGGCTGCGGTGGTGGTATTCGGGTTCTTGTTGCTGTACAAGTCCAGTTCCGTTTCCTTCTCGCCTACGGAGAGGATGCGGTTGACATGTGTCTTGAATTCGGTTTCGCCCTCCTGAGGAGAGGTGAAGGCAGCGCCGCGGAAGCAGGGGGTAACGTTTACGATACGACCCTTGTTGACAGACAGCTTGCCTTGCCAGTGCACATAGCGTTCTTCGCGATTCCAGCCGAAATCCACTTTTACTTTGCAGCGGACGGTATCGCCTTCCGGTGCAACCGGAGTCAACGGGCCGTTCATGCGTGCCAGTATCTGGCCGTTCTTGACAACGTCTACATAATCGATGCAGCTTTCGCCGGTTACGTTCAGGTAGATGCGGCGGCTGTTGCCACGGACTACATCGCCCATGAAAGCGTCGTTGAGGCGGAAGTCGATGATGATTTTATCACCGGTGGCGGCACATACGTGACGGGTGCGGAGAGCTTCCCAGATGGCGTCGCGGGTCAGTGACGGAGCCAGGACACCGATACGGCCGTCGCCGTAGCTGCCCGGATAGCCGGAGTGCTGGTCGGTGGAAGCCATGATACCGAATTTATGTCCTTGTTCCAGACCGTACTGGATGGTTCCTTCCCATTGGCGGGGACCCATATCGTGCAGGTACGGGTAGTCGCCCTGGTCGCTTTCCGCCAGGCCGTGACGGGAATACATCTCGACGAACGGAGTGATGTCTCCTTCGGTGAAGCATTTCCAGTTGTAACCGCGATAACCGCCCTGATAGCCCATGTGGTGCGGGGTGACGAATACTTTATGTCCTTTGGCTTTCTCTTTCCAGTCTTCGATAGAGGTACATTCCACGAGCGGCGCATCCAGGTCGTAGTTCAGCGCCACGTGGTCGCCATGCTCCATGCTGTGGGCCTCGTATCCGATGAAGGTAAGGAATTCGCCTTCCTTGTTGTATTCGTTGCTCATCTTTACGTACTTCTCATAGCCGCCTTCGCGCAGACGCTTGAAAGCTCCGGTATGGTAGTCGATTACCCATTTCAGACGAGGGTCGTTTGCACCCGGAATGTCCGGCCACATGGCATGGGGCGTTACGCTGACAAAGTCCAACTGGCCTTTGGCCGCTTCGAAAGCATCGCGCATATCGCCGTGTCCGTAAGTGAGGTTACAGTGGTTGTGCAAGTCGCCCCAGAATACTTTCAGGTTGCTTGCCGACGGCATAATCTTCTTTGCTTCTTTGCTTCCTGCCACGCAAGAACCGAGCAGGCTTCCCGAAGCTGCCAGTCCCAGAAAAGACCAGCCTGTGTTTTTTAGAAAACTTCTTCTATCCATGATAATAAATTTAATGGTTTTATCTGTTTTTCATTAATCTTCTGTCGCCCTTGAAAAGCTCGTTTACTTTTTCGTCGGGGTCGTTGTCTTTATACAGTTTTTGAGTCTCCTGCAGCAGTTGCATCAGCTCTTTCTGCTTTTCGGCGTATTCAGGCTTGCCGAACACGTTGTTCATTTCGCGCGGGTCGGCTTTCAGGTCGTACATTTCCCATTCGTCGATGTCGTTGTAGAAATGAATCAGTTTGAAGTCCTGTGTACGGATGCCGTAATGACGTTTTACCGAATGCTCGGCAGGGTATTCATAATAGTGGTAGTAGGCAGCCTTGCGCCAGTCGGCGGGTGTCTTGCCTTCATTCTCCAACACCGGTTTCAAGGAAGTTCCCTGAATGTCCGACGGGATTTCCACACCGGCAAAGTCGAGGAAAGTGGGAGCAAAGTCCACATTCATGCAGATTGCATTGCTTGTGCTTCCCGCCTTGATAGCTTTGGGGTAGCGGATGATAAGCGGCATGCGCTGGCATTCCTCGTACATGAAGCGCTTGTCGAACCAGCCGTGTTCGCCGAGGAAGAAGCCCTGGTCGGAAGTGTAGACGATGATTGTATTGTCCAGCTCTCCGGTCTTTTCAAGATAGTTCAGAAGGCGGCCGATATTTTCGTCCACAGACAGTACGGTAGCCAGGTAGTCGCGCATGTATTGCTGGTATTTCCAACTGATTAACGCCTTACCTTTCAGGTCGCCCTTGCGGTATTCGGCAATGCGCTGCGCATATACGGAGTCCCATTTGTCCTGTACGGCGGCAGGCATGCGCTTGTACACGCTGTAAAGGCGGTTGGTGGTATCCTTCAGCACCTCTTCGCGGGTCAGCAGTTTCAGGTCCCAGTCGTTGGTCAGGGTATGTTCGATGGACATGTCCTGCTCGCGGGCTGCTCTGCCGCGTCCTTCGTAGTCGTCAAACAGGCTGGCGGGTTCCGGGAATGTGGTATTGTTGAAGATGCCCAAGTGGCGCGGAGCCGGCATCCAGTTGCGGTGAGGCGCTTTCTGATGATACATCATGCAGAACGGTTTGCTCTTGTCCCTGCCTTCGAGGAATTTGATGGCCTTGTCTGTGATGATGTCCGTGGCATACCCTTTCTCTACGATATGTTTGCCGTCTTCCCAGAAATCGGGGTCGTAATAATCGCCCTGTTCGTGCTGGCCGCTCAGGATGCTCCAGTGGTCGAAGCCCTGCGGTTCGCTGATAAGATGCCATTTGCCGATCATGGCCGTCTGGTAGCCGGCTTGCTGGAGCAGTTTCGGGAATGTCTGCTGGTCGCCGTTGAAGGTGCTTGCATTATCCGTAAAACCGTTTTCGTGGCTGAACTTACCGGTAAGTACGCAGGCGCGTGACGGGCCGGAAAGGGCATTGACCGCGTAGCAGTTGTCCATACGGATACCTTCGTTGGCTATACGGTCCATGTTGGGAGTTTGCAGGAGATTACCGCCATAGCAGGACATGGCTTGTGTGGTATGGTCGTCCGTCATCATGAAGATTATGTTCGGACGCTTGGATTCTTCTTTTTGCTGGCCGGCACAGGAAGCGAGGCTTAATGTGGCTAACGGAAGAAGTACATTGGAAAGATTGTTTTTCATAACCGGGATGTATCGCTTTTCATTATGAAGAAAGGGAGTGCTCAAAAACTAAAATCGCTATCGATTGGCTTTTCATTTTTGGGCACTCCCTTTCGTCATGTTGCTTTTATATTATAATTTGTAATTTAAAGACTGTTTCTTGCCGTTTACTTTCACCTCTACTTCCAGTCCGTTTTCATTGAATGTCTTGTTTTTGAACTTGGCAGACAATTTGGGGGCGTCTGCGCTGTTCTTTATCGGACAGATAACGGTGATGTAACGTACTGCATCTTCGCTGTCTTTCTTCACATTGAAGGATACGTTCATGCGTTTGTAGCGTTTGCGGTAAGCGGTGGAGCACCAGCCCGGCTCTTTTTTCATCGTCATGCCTTCGGGGCCGAAGCATTGCAGCTTCATGTTGCTTCCTTCTTCAAACTGAGTGACGAAAGTCATGTCCTCGCGGCTGTTGGCGATTTCGCCTTTCGGCATCTGGTAGTGCAGGTTAATGGAACCTTTCTGGCTTCCCACCATTTCGTCTACAATTACGAAGTAGCTGTTGTCTACGAAGAATACGGAACGGCGGTGTTTCAGGTTCTTGTAGCTCGGATTCTCGGTAACCAATATCTGTACGTTGCCTTCCGGCTGCCACAGCTTGGTTACGGATTCGGTCTGGTCCAGATTCTTGTTGTTCAGCGTTACGGTGTTGTGTACGCAGGTCTGACGGTGCCAGTTGCGTTGTTCCATCACTTCGCCCTCGCCGGCATATACGTAAGAACCGGAATCGGGGAACAGGTTTTTGCCGTTGAACCAGAGTTCGAAAGTACCGTTATCCGGTTGGCAGTGCCAGAAAGCTT
>OGGR01000676.1_pt1 | contig 18657 bp, 10 predicted proteins | sample 1571321 | NCBI WGS metagenome assembly OGGR01 (sample SAMEA2582048, study PRJEB24529) | metagenome | biome: Human gut stool | place: China | collected 2011 | reverse complement strand
TGTTACGTAACCAAATAGATAAAATAAGGCTCTTGTTCCGCAAGGATAGAGAGTCTTATTTTTGTTTTTACAGAATTCTCGGCTTCTTTCCACGTGACATCAAGGTCTATCAGCAGGCTTTGCTGCATAAATCCATCTCCATGCGCTCCGAAAAAGGACGTCCCATCAACAACGAACGGCTGGAATTCTTGGGCGATGCTATCCTCGACGCCATTGTAGGAGATATTGTCTACCGCCATTTCGAAGGACGCCGCGAAGGTTTCCTTACCAATACCCGTTCCAAAATTGTACAGCGGGAAACACTCAACAAACTGGCCGTGGAAATCGGACTGGACAAACTGGTGAAATACTCCACCCGCTCCTCATCCCACAACAGCTACATGTACGGCAATGCATTCGAAGCCTTCATCGGCGCCATTTATCTGGACCAGGGCTACGACCGCTGCAAGCAGTTCATGGAAGAGAAGATTTTCAAAAACTATATCGACCTCGACAAGATGTCTCGCAAAGAGGTCAACTTCAAGTCCAAGCTTATCGAATGGAGCCAGAAGAACAAGATGGAGGTTTCCTTTGAGTTGATTGAGCAGTTCCTCGACCATGACAGTAATCCCGTTTTCCAGACAGAGGTTCGCATCGAAGGGCTTCCTGCCGGAACTGGTACGGGCTATTCCAAAAAAGAATCTCAGCAGAATGCCGCGCAAATGGCTATCAAGAAGGTAAAAGACCAGACATTCATGGATACAGTCAATGAAGCGAAGTCGCAGCATTCGAAGCCGTCAGAAGTGGAAACAGAGTCGGTCGAACCTGAATTGACTGAGTCGGAAACCATGGAACCGGATACTTTGGAGACCGAAGCACCGGAAGCGGAAACGACTGCAGACAAAGTCGAAACGACTGTTAATGAGGTCGAAGCAACAGAAACTGAGAAGGAATGACGACTCCAACTACCATCCTAACGACAAAAGAGTAAATTATAAGTTAACCGAAACAAATCCCCATGCGGCGGCCCTGAATCACTAAATCGTGATCTTCAGTTACCAACTTCAATTTACCGGCAACTTCTTCAAGAGGGATAGACGAAATGTCATCTCCTTTTAAAGCAATCATACGCCCGAATTGCCCATTGGCAATCAATTCTGTCGCGTGTCCTCCCATGCGGGTAGACAGATTACGGTCGAAAGGAGTAGGCGAACCACCACGCTGAATATATCCCAATACGGTTTCACGTGTTTCGATACCCGTTTCATATTCTATTTCCTGTGCGATGTATTCCGCGGCACGTTTCCGGCCATCCGTCAGGATGCCTTCTGCCACCACTACGATGGAATAGGGTTTGCCTTTTTTCAGCCTTTCGAGGATTGTATTTCCTATATTCTTGATGTTGTAAGGGATTTCGGGGACAAGAATGACGTCGCCGCCACCCGCCATGCCCGAATACAGGGCAATCCAGCCGGCTTTATGCCCCATCACTTCAATAACCATCACCCTTTTGTGCGAGCTGGCGGTAGAATGCAAGCGGTCGATGGCATCCGTAGCGATGCTCACGGCGGAGTCAAATCCAAAGGAAATATCCGTTCCCCAAATATCATTATCAATGGTTTTGGGGACCGATACGATGTTGACGCCCATTGCGGCAAATTTAGCGGCAGTTTTCTGCGTTCCGTTTCCTCCGATGCAGACGACACAATCCAGTCCCATTTCCTGAATATTCTGAAGAATCAGTGCCGGCTTGTCGACATCCGAGACGACGCCTCCTTTTTTAAAAGGTTTCTCGCGCGAAGTACCCAGCATTGTACCCCCTTGGTTCAACAATCCGGATAAGGATTTATCAGTAAAGGATTCTATGTCTTTTGTCAGCAAACCTTGAAAACCACTATGAATTCCTATTACTTCCATCCCATAGTGATTGATGGCAGTTTTGCACACGCCACGAATAGTGGCATTTATACCGGGGCAGTCTCCTCCGGAAGTCAGGATTCCAATTCTCATTGTCGTTTTTTTTAGTCAGAAACTCGGGATTCAAGAAAAGTCGCCAAATTTTAACGATTATTTCCGTCGTAAAGATAGAAAAAAAAGATAAATAAGGTTACTTTTGCACGACTAAACATTATTATGTTAAAGCAGAAATGAATATTACAAAGATTATTAGTAAGACTTTCGATTCCCGTTTAAAACAAATAGACCTTTATGCTAGTCAGGCTAGTGAGATACAGCACCGTGTGCTGAGTCGCTTAGTGAACCAAGCTGCACAGACAGAGTGGGGAAAAAAGTACGACTACGCCTCCATCCGTAGCTATGAGGATTTCAGAAACCGCCTTCCAATACAGACTTATGAGGAAATAAAGCCTTATGTAGAACGCTTGCGGGCGGGGGAACAGAATCTGCTTTGGCCATCGGAAATACGCTGGTTTGCCAAATCATCCGGAACGACCAATGATAAAAGCAAATTCCTGCCTGTCAGCAAAGAAGCTCTGGAAGACATTCACTATAGAGGCGGTAAAGATGCTGCGGCACTCTATTTCCGCATCAATCCGGACAGTCACTTTTTCTCGGGAAAAGGGTTGATTCTGGGAGGCAGCCATAGTCCGAACCTCAACTCCAACCATAGTTTGGTGGGAGACTTGTCGGCGATTCTGATTCAGAACGTCAATCCGTTAATCAATTTCATTCGTGTGCCGAGCAAGAAAATCGCTTTGATGAGCGAATGGGAAACCAAGATAGAAGCGATAGCCAACAGTACTATTCCGGTCAATGTGACCAGTTTGTCCGGTGTGCCCTCGTGGATGCTGGTACTTATCAAGCGTATTCTCGAAAAGACCGGCAAACAAACACTGGAGGAAGTGTGGCCGAATCTGGAAGTATTCTTCCACGGCGGAGTGGCTTTCACCCCTTATCGTGAGCAGTACAAACAGGTGATTCACTCAAAGATGATGCATTATGTAGAGACCTACAACGCTTCCGAAGGATACTTTGGTACGCAGAACGATCTTTCGGACCCTGCCATGTTGCTGATGATCGACTACGGTATTTTCTACGAGTTCGTTCCGCTGGAAGAAGTTGATAAGGAAAATCCACGTGCTTACTGCCTCGAAGAGGTGGAACTTAACAAGAATTACGCAATGGTGATTTCTACGTCCTGCGGATTGTGGCGATACATGATCGGTGATACGGTGAAGTTTACCAGCAAGAACCCATATAAGTTCGTCATCACAGGACGTACGAAGCATTTCATCAATGCTTTTGGAGAAGAACTGATTGTAGATAATGCCGAAAAAGGCCTGGCTAAAGCTTGTGCCGAGACGGGAGCGCAGGTTTGCGAATACTCTGCAGCACCGGTATTTATGGACGAACACGCCAAATGCCGTCATCAATGGCTGATAGAATTTGCCAAGATGCCGGATTCCGTAGAGAAATTTGCCGCAATACTTGATGCTACATTGAAAGAAGTAAATTCAGACTATGAGGCGAAGCGTTGGAAAGATATTGCTCTGCAACCACTGGAAGTCATCGTTGCGCGTCCGGGATTGTTCCATGACTGGCTGGCAAGGAAGGGAAAATTAGGTGGACAGCACAAAGTGCCCAGATTAAGCAATACACGCGAATATATAGAGTCAATGCTGGTGCTGAACAACGAATAAAGTTATCCGAACAAATTAAATCATTATATGACAGAAAGTATCCTACAGTGTACATAATATGCACTGTGGGACTTTTTTGTATTACCAGCTTGCAACTGGTATCTACAACGCTATAAGCAAAAAATAAAGAATAAGATGAGTCGATTCTGTTGCAGATGGCAGATGATTTTTACTTTTTCAAACTTTATAGGAGACTGAAGCAATGATTATTCTACAATGATTCCACCGCCTAGCAACAAACCATCTTTATAGAAGGCAGCAGCCTGCCCGGATGCGATTGCCGTCAACGGTTCGTGAAGTTGTACATGCAGGAAATTATCTAGTGTAACTGTCACGGTACAATGATTTTCCTGTTTCCGATAGCGAATCTTCACAATGATATCCGCATGCCCTAACAAACGTTCCCGATTAACAATATTCCAATCTTTAAGTAACATCTCTGTTTTCTCCAAAGCCTGTAGGGAAGCGAGTACTACTTCATTCTTTTCCGGGCGAATTTCCTTCACAAAGACGGCACGATTCAAATGAATGCCCAAGCCACGCCGTTGTCCGACGGTATAAAAAGGATAGCCCTCGTGCCAGGCTATAAAATCTCCCTTTTCATCGACGAATCGTCCACGTCTGACCTCCGCTGACCAAGTCTGACCTGCACTGACCTGGGGCTGACCTACGCTGACCTGCGGCTGACAATTGCTGACCTGTGGCTGACAATTGCTGACCAACCACTTTTTCAGAAAGCTTCGATAATCCATCGGGCAAAAGCAAACGCCCAGACTGTCCCTTTTCACCGCCACTTTCTGAAATCCCCGTTCAGCAGCAAAGGCACGTGCTTCCACTTTGGTAATATCTCCCATCGGAAGCAACATTCTCCGAAGAATATCCTGTTTGAGTCCCCATAAGAAAAAGGTCTGATCCTTGTCCGAATCGGCAGCGTAAGTTATATAATAGGTATCATCCACCTTTACTTTCCGGACATAATGCCCTGTAGCAATATAAAAAATCCCCATTTCATCGGCAATTTTGGAAAGAAGGGGCCATTTCAGATAGTTATTGCACAATGTGCAAGGCACAGGAGTATGCCCCACCATATATTCACGCACAAAATATTCGATGATCTGTTCGCGGAATATCTCACGGGCATCATACGTGATATGACGGATTCCCAAACGCTCTGCCAGATGGCGGGCATCTTCCAGATATTCGGTCGAGTCGTTCAACTCATAGAAACGGAAAGTAACTCCGGTCACCTCATATCCGGCTTCCAGCAATCGCATGGCAACTACGGAACTGTCCGTACCACCGCTCATTCCTAACAATACTCGTTTGTTTTCTTCCATCATGCTGCAAAATTAAGGATTTTCCCGTATCTTTGTTTGTTAAAGCCTAAAGAGAATGGAAGAGAAAGCAAATACCGGACAAGTTATCATCGTTTTAACCGAACATCTGACGTTCGGCACACTACTGATTCCTTATATGGCAGAGAAATCTGACGACGGTACATACCAACTCATTGAACAGGCTTTTCACGCTTCACCCGAAGCAATCAGCCGGATGAACGAGGCCGAACAACAAGCTATCGACATCGCCTCTCATTATACAGAGAAATATCTGATGGGGATCTATTCGCGTGAGAAAACAGTATCCCGTTTTCTGCGCAAATTATCCGAAGATCCGGAGCGGGTAAAGAATAATATCCGCCCATTCATCGAGAAAAAAATGCAGGAGATGCTGACATTGATACGCCATCATAATCTTCCTCTGTATCAGAAACAGGTCGGAAGCAAACTGCTATATGCGCATCATGCCTATCATGTGCATCCTCATGACGTGGAAATCCGTTTTACGTTTCTTGCCGATGAGACCAATTTCCGCTACCAACTGCAATGCTATTATGACGGGCAGCCGCTCTCATTAAGTGAGCAGAAGCCTGTTATCGTGCTGACCTCCTCACCGTCTGCCCTCTTACTGGGAATGGAGCTGTACTTCTTTCCGCATATTGAGAGCGTACGCATTCTGCCCTTTACCAAGAAAAAGAAAATCAGCGTCCCTGCCTCCCAAATCGAGAAATACATTGATAACATCGTCATTCCGATAGCACGCTATCATGAAATCACGACTCAGGGACTGAATATCATTGAAGAGACGTATGCCTGCGAAGCTGTCCTGTCTCTTGAAGATACCATTTACGACGAACAGATGTTGCGGCTTAGCTTCCGTTATGGAGACCAGTCATTTACTCCCGACACCGTGACCGAAATGAAGAAGATCATTTACCGAAACGATTTCGGCGAGATATTCTTCTTCCGTCGGGATAGCGATGCCGAAGAAGAGAAGCTCCGGATGTTAACGGATTCCGGCTTGCAACGAGTCAGCGACGTTCATTTCAAGCTGTCGCCCGATGCTTCCGAAAAGACAATTACCGAATGGATCAGTGCATATCGGGAGATGCTCCAACAGTCTTTTCTGCTGACAGGAAACATGGGGAATACCCCTTACTGTCTGGACGAAATCCACATCGAACAGAGTTGTGATGATGAGCCCGACTGGTTTGAGTTACATATCACAGTAGTCATCGGCAATCTGCGAATCCCTTTCTCACGCTTCCGCAAGCACATCCTTGAAGAGAAAAGAGAATTTCTGTTACCGGACGGACGCATGATTCTTTTACCGGAAGAATGGTTCAGCAAATATGGAAACCTGTTGGAACTGGGCACTCAAACGGAGACGGGGATTCGTCTGAAACCGACCTTTGTCGGTGCCGTACAATCAGCTTTAGAAGAAAACGGGCCTAAAAACCTGCTTTTCAAGAGAGAGATACGTAATATTCCTGTTCCCCAAGGACTGAATGCGAAACTACGACCCTATCAGCAGAAAGGATTCTCATGGATGGTACAGCTGAACAAGCAAGGATTCGGCGGCTGCCTGGCAGATGATATGGGACTTGGAAAGACACTTCAGACCCTGACGCTACTGCAATATATATACAAACCGCTTTCTCCCGATGCGGTCACTGCTCCTATAAAGCCCGTATTTACAGAAAGTACAGCTTCCGACAATCAGCCGGACAAGGAATGTACTGCCAGCAATCCTCCCGCCAGAGAGCAGATAGCAGATGCCGAAGGACAGTTCTCCTTATTTTCGTTCTCCTCCGAAGATGAACTGCTGCCGGACACACGGGAAATCAGAGAGAAAAATAAACCGAAAGGAAATGATCATAGACAGGAACACGGAAAGAACTCCCGTAAGCCTGCCACTTTGATCGTTGTCCCCACTTCCCTGCTCCACAACTGGCGAAGAGAGGCTAAACGCTTCACGACTCTTGCGATAGCGGAATATAACAGCAACACCGCGTTTCCCAAAGGACATCCGGAGAAGTTCTTCAATCATTTCCATCTGATATTCACGACTTATGGGATGATGAGGAATAACATTGATATTCTCCGCTCCTACACATTCGAATACATCGTACTTGATGAGAGTCAGAATATCAAGAACAATGATTCCCTTACTTTCCGTTCGGTCATCCAGTTGCAAGGCAAGCACCGGATTGCACTTACCGGCACGCCTATCGAGAACTCTCTCAAAGATTTGTGGGCACAGTTCCGTTTTCTGCAACCGGACCTGTTAGGAGAAGAAAGCACTTTTCATAAGCAGTTTATCATTCCGATCCGGCAAGGAAACGTCCGTATGGAGAAAAGGCTGCAACAGATCATCGCTCCGTTTATCCTTCGCAGAAGCAAAAGCGAGGTAGCGCCGGAACTTCCCCCGCTTACCGAAGAAACGATCTATTGCGCCATGTCCGAAAAGCAGGGTGAGAGCTACGAACAGGAGAAAAACAGCCTCCGCAACATATTACTCCAGCAACCCGAAAACAAAGACAGATACCATATGTTCAGCATCCTGAACGGTATCCTGCGTCTCCGTCAACTGGCTTGCCATCCGCAGCTTATCTTTCCCGACTTCGACGGGGTATCGGGAAAAACGGAACAAATCATCGATACCTTTGACACACTAAGAAGTGAAGGACATAAGGTACTTATCTTTTCTTCCTTTGTCCGGCATTTGGAGATACTTGCCGAAGTATTCCGCCAACGGGGCTGGAAGTATGCTCTGCTGACCGGTTCCACCAACAACCGACCTTCCGAAATCGCCCATTTCACCGAACAAAAGGATGTGCAGGCATTCCTTATTTCTTTGAAAGCAGGAGGAGTCGGCCTTAACCTTACACAAGCCGATTATGTATTTATCATCGATCCCTGGTGGAATCCTGCAGCCGAGTCACAAGCCATCGCCCGTGCACATCGTATCGGTCAGGATAAACAGGTTATCGCCTATCGTTTTATTACTCAGAACAGTATCGAGGAAAAGATTCTCCAATTACAGGAGGACAAGAGGAGACTGGCGGAAACGTTTATTATGGATAGTGAGGCACTGCCTGCACTGAGCAATGAGCAGTGGGCGGATCTGCTGAAATAAAGATCTGACAGGGTTTGCGGTTCGATAGGAAGGACAAAGAAAGATCGACTTTGAGTCTATCCTCTGCATCTTTTTCTGCGATCCATGTATTCTCGCAACAAAGTCGGGGTAAGACAATAGGCAAGTTGCGCCCGACTCCATTTATAGCACTGCTGAAACACCACCATAGCGATCATGATAAAAAGTGCGGCACCGACAGTCGCCTGCAAAGGCAACCAAGCCAGCCCTTCACGTGGCAACAGAAGCGGTATAAACGCCAATGCTCCCGCCGGAGCAAAGAACTTCCCCGTCCATTCGAAAATAAGGAACAGAGAAACAGCAATGCCCAAAGCAACCAGACTTTCCGGCAAATGAAGGTAGTGATAACCTATCAGTTGGAAAACAGTTCCCAAAGTCGCAGCGGTAGCCAAAAATAAGAATACCTGTGTAGGACGGCTTCTGAAACCAGCTTTTGAGTTGACCATTTCCGCAAAGGTGACCATCAGCGGAGGTAATATCAAGTACGGACAATCCAGACTAATAGCCAGTAAAGATATCAAAGCAACAAAAACAAGCAAAATCCCCCATCGGGCGACGTCTTTCCCTGTCGGCTTCCGCCCAGGCGTATGAATGATCTGACTTCGAAACCCGTATTTCTCCATCATCTTCTGGATAAACACAGCCAGTACGCACATGATCAAAACAGCTGACGGATAAACAATGCTTTCCGTATGCAGCAAGACCGGCAGCACACATGCCGAAATAAGAGGAATCAGCGTTGTCCGGCTCACCAGCAGGCAAATCCCTGCAAACGCAAATGCCAGACAAAGATTGATGAAATAAGGCAAGGGTGAATAGCGTACAATGCAGATGCCGGCAGCAGCACCGACAGACATCAAGAGTACAATCTGCCATGGTTTCACACACCACACCCATTTATCGATAATCAACAGACCGATTGTCAATGCCACCATTTCAGGAAATAAAATCTCTTTTTCGTCCGTCCATCCAGCAATACCGACCATCAGCACAATTACTGCCAACGAGACGAAGTATCTTACTAGTTTCTTATGTTTTATCATTGAGCGAATTCTTTATTTATGCCTTAAGAAGCCGCAAAATTAATAAAAAAAGGATGACCAGCCTAGTACCCCATGCCAAACTGCCACAAAGGAATCACATTCATAAATCCTCTCTCAATATCATCTTTGACAACAAAACCTTTATCTATTCCCTGAATTTGCTTCTGCCCTTTCTTTTTCCCTCCTACCTCAAAGGTCATATCATCAATTAAGAAATCGGAAACAGGAGAAACCACAACATCCGAAAAAACTCTGGTTTGATTTAAGAAGAAAGTTTCCCTGATATTACCAATATTAGAGTTATCCTGAGCCAGATTATAGATAAGATTTGTATTATCCAAATAGATCTTATCCACTTTCCCCAATCCTCGCACTCCGCCTGTGGCATCTCGCAATTGCGCTATCAGACCCGCTTCCTCAATATAAAGACAATAATCAGAAATATTATTACGACTCACTTCCAAAGCTTTAGCAATACTGCTAAAGTTCGGTTTAAACGGTACACTTTTAGCTATAATCGCAAGAAGTTGTTTTAGTTTCCTCCCTGTAGAAACATTCATATCTGCAAACTGAGGAATATCTGATTCTAAAGTCAAATTTATTATTTGCCGCAAACGTATATCATAATCATTTTCCAAAGCAAACGGATAATAACCTTTCTGCAGATATTCATGGAAAAGCGGAAGCGGATGTTCCAAATCAGGAATATCTACTTTATGCAGTACAATATCTTGTAAAGTATATATTTCGGAAGGTATATGGTGAAACAACTGCAAATATTCACGAAAAGAGAGACCCTGCATCTGATACATCACAGCACGACGACTCAGATCGGAGGCTCCTTTATTGATGTCCAGCACTGACGAACCGGTAAACACAACATTCAGCTCAGGATGATAATCATAAACAAGTTTCAGCTCTTTCGACCAGTCTTTATATTTATGGATTTCATCTATAAACAGATATTTGCCGCCCATCTTCACAAACGCGTCAGCCAGGTCAAGAAGGCGATGGCTGGCAAAATAAAAGTCTTCTGCCGTCACATACAATGACTCATTCAAGTTCAGATTCTCTTTGATATGCTGGAGTACCAGTGTCGTCTTTCCAACTCCTCTCGGTCCGGTAAGCCCTATCATGCGGTTATTCCAGTTGATTCGGGAATAAATATAACGATGAAACTCTATGCTAGTTTCCCGCACTAACTTCTGATAATACTCAAATAACTTCTCCATATACCTTACTTTTCAGACAAAGATACAAAAATTGCACTATAAGAGTGCATTATTTAAATATATTTGCACTCTCATAGTGCAAATATCTCCATATACGTTGCAGCAATCTATTTTTCTCCTATCTTTGCAACTCAAAACAATGCGACATGAAATACAAACTCATAGTGCTCGACCTCGACGGCACACTCACCAATTCTAAAAAGGAAATCTCTTCCCGCAACCGGGAAACGCTGATACGCATACAAGAACAAGGTATCCGTCTGGTCCTTGCATCAGGGCGACCGACTTACGGCATCGTACCGCTCGCCAACGAGTTACGCATGAATGAGTTCGGCGGATTTATCCTGTCCTATAACGGTGGAGAGATCATCAACTGGGAAAGCAAAGAAATGATGTACGAGAATGTACTGCCCAATGAAGTCGTTCCGGTACTCTACGAATGTGCCCGCACCAATCATTTAAGCATACTGACTTACGACGGAGCAGAAATAGTGACCGAAAACTCGCTGGATCCGTACGTACAAAAAGAAGCCTTCCTCAATAAAATGGCGGTACGGGAAACAAACGACTTCCTGACTGACATCACCCTCCCGGTAGCCAAGTGCCTCATCGTCGGGGATGCCGGCAAGCTGATTCCTGTAGAATCCGAGCTTTGTATCCGCCTGCAAGGAAAGATCAATGTCTTCCGTTCGGAACCTTATTTCCTGGAGTTGGTTCCGCAAGGTATCGACAAGGCTTTATCCCTCAGCGTCCTGTTGGAAAATATAGGAATGACACGCGAGGAAGTGATAGCTATAGGCGATGGCTACAATGACCTGTCGATGATCAAATTCGCTGGTATGGGCATAGCGATGGGCAACGCGCAGGAGCCTGTAAAGAAGGCTGCCGACTACATTACACTGACCAATGACGAAGATGGGGTTGCGGAAGCGATAGAGAGAATCTTCAACGTCCCATAAGGCATTCTTCCTTCAGCAGATCAGACAAAATCCTTTGCAAGTTAAGTTGAAATCAATTATTTATTCTAACTTTGCACTTCCAATAGAACAAATATAAAATGTTATGGAACATCAACTTACCATTTACAACACGTTAGATAGAAAGAAAGAACTGTTTGTACCGCTTCACGCACCGCACGTAGGTATGTATGTATGTGGACCGACAGTGTACGGTGATGCTCACTTGGGACATGCCCGTCCCGCCATCACATTTGACGTACTCTTCCGTTATCTGACTCATTTAGGATATAAAGTACGCTATGTACGCAATATTACCGATGTCGGTCATTTGGAGCATGATGCTGACGAAGGAGAAGACAAAATAGCCAAGAAAGCCCGTCTCGAAGAATTGGAGCCTATGGAAGTCGTTCAGTATTACCTGAACCGCTACCATAAGGCAATGGAAGCACTGAATGTACTTTCTCCCAGCATCGAACCGCACGCTTCAGGTCACATTATCGAGCAAATCCAGCTCGTACAGAAGATTCTGGACGCCGGATACGCTTACGAAAGCGAAGGTTCCGTCTACTTTGACGTAGCCAAATATAATAAGGACTATCATTACGGCAAACTCTCCGGCCGCAACCTCGACGACGTACTGAATACCACCCGCGACCTCGACGGACAAAGCGAAAAACGTAATCCCGCCGACTTCGCCCTCTGGAAAAAAGCGCAGCCGGAACACATCATGCGCTGGCCTTCGCCATGGAGCGACGGTTTCCCCGGATGGCATGCCGAATGCACCGCCATGGGACGCAAGTATCTGGGCGAGCACTTCGATATTCACGGAGGCGGAATGGACCTGATCTTCCCGCATCATGAATGTGAGATCGCACAGTCGGTAGCTTCGCAAGGCGATGACATGGTTCACTACTGGATGCACAACAACATGATTACCATCAACGGTACGAAGATGGGTAAATCACTCGGCAACTTCATTACGCTGGATGAATTCTTCAACGGTACTCACAAGTTGCTGGCACAAGCCTACACTCCGATGACCATCCGTTTCTTCATCCTGCAAGCTCACTATCGCAGCACTGTAGACTTCAGTAACGAAGCGTTGCAAGCTTCGGAAAAAGGGTTACAACGTTTGATAGAAGCAATTGAAGGACTCGACAAGATCACTCCGACCGCAACAACTTCGGAAGGTATCAACGTGAAAGAGCTGCGTGCTAAATGCTACGAAGCTATGAATGACGACTTGAATACTCCTATTGTCATCGCACAGCTTTTCGAAGGTGCCCGCATCATCAATAATATCAACGCAGGAAATGCAACGATCTCCGCAGAAGATCTGAAAGATCTGAAAGAAACTTTCCACCTGTTCTGTTTCGACATCATGGGGCTGAAAGAAGAGAAAGGTTCTTCCGACGGTCGCGAAGCCGCTTATGGCAAAGTCGTTGATATGCTTCTTGAACAACGCATGAAAGCAAAAGCCAACAAAGACTGGGCTACTTCCGACGAAATCCGTAATACATTGACTGCACTCGGATTTGAAGTGAAAGATACGAAGGATGGTTTCGAATGGAGATTAAACAAGTAATTCAAGCTCTCCATAACAAACTGTCTCATTAACCGCATATAAAACTGAGGGTCGATTCTTCGCTGAACCGACCCTCTTTCAAGGTATGAAACACAAACATCAATACCTATTTAAATTCTCTCTTCATTTATTTTCAAGAATCATTTCCACCGGTTGGCCATGCTGACAAGTTACATCCAGTATCGTATGGTCACCTTTATATTCAAGCATTACATTCGCCGGTGTCTCCGACAAACTCCAGCGGCCTTTCAGCTCTATTATTTTACGAATAGGGCGGCTCGGTTCTTTTGTCGTATACGTCTTTTCCGCAATATTCAAGTTCGGGTCACAGACGCTGAGACGAATCGCTTTTTCTCCCTCTGCCGCATACATGACCATCGTTTCAGCAGGAATGGAAGCAATCACCAGCTTATCGTCAGCAGACCGGAAATCTTCAAAAACAGCATATCCGGTTATACCCGTTTTCTTGTCATAGACAATATGCGCAGTCTGATCACGTTGCCATACTTCGTATGCAGGCGTTTTCTTCTGTTCATCCAATTCCGAAACTGAAGGCTGAATCAGTACCATATATTCATAAGTAGCATTCTTCGGGGCGTTGCCATGTTCAATCCAGGCAGAAGAGAATGTTCCTTTAGTCTTTTCGCGGGTTTTCTCATGACGCGACTCCTGTTCGGCTATCTGTGAACGAAGGGTTCCGTCAGCTACATGATAATAGTTATCATAGCCGTCGTGCAGCCAATAGTTATCCTTACCTGTCTTCTGCTCTTTGCCGTTAAATTTCGTTTGGAAGAGAGTGGTCTCCGTAGAATAGTCAGCATTGCTGTTCGTGATGCCTGTTCCGAGGCAGATCATCCGGTTATCAAAACAGAAGACGGATTTACGGGCTACAAAGTCGGGAGTAAAGTTCTCATAATCACGTTCCGTCAGTTTCATTGCAAACATTCCGTTCATGCCGCCCAAAGAGCTGCTTCCGGAAAAGTTTTCCGTAGATCGTGCCATCGTCGTACCTTTCAGGGGACTGTCCAAGAGTTCAAAAGGAAGATGAATGGTGGTCGTACCGGGCAGACGGTTCCAGTCCCATCCTTCCTGTACAAAACCACTTCCGGCACGGGAGACGGGATTTCCTTTTCCCATAATCTGTACCGAGCCGTAGCTTTGATAACGTCCGTAACGATTATCTTTCGCATAGATTTCAGCACCCCATACATCTGTAGTATATCCTTTCAGTGTCACCATCCAGTCTGCACGGCGGAAAATTCCTGCCGATCCATAGTTATAAACAAAAAAACCGTGGGGAGCCTGTGCAGGCTGAATACCTTCTTTCCTGAAGAAATGTGCATTCCTTGTATTCCGATCACGTATCAGACGCAAATAATCGGCGGCCAGTCCATGATCGAATGTATTTCCCTGACCGGACAAATCTCCTGACAATGCAATATTGGCAAATGCTTCTATATCATCGCTTCCCATCTTTCCGCCAAAAGGATGGCGACCGCTAATGCCTGTCCCCCATTCGTAAAGGTTACAATAATTGCGCATGGCGAGGAAGGCGGACTTGATATGTTGCCGTGCCTCTTCCGTCAGTTCAAATCCGGTCCCGTTGGTGAGAGCGATAAATTGGCCGATGGTAGCCAGTACTCCGGTTGTATAGCCGGGATAGAAACCTCCGTGATGAAAGGTCGTTCCATCTACTTTGATACCGCCGAGAGTGCCCGGAGTATAATTCAGCGATGAAGACAACCAGCGCGACAAACCATTCAAAGCCTGTTCCTGTTCTCTTGCATCGGGGAACATCATGGCGGAGATAAACTTTGCCATCAAGAGCGTATGCCATGAATCCAGTAATTCATCCCGTTCCGGCGGACACGGTTGACGGGTCTCCTGCAAAGCAGCCCAGAAACGTAAAGTGGACAGATAGGCATCCCGGTGAGGATGTTTATAAATCGCGTCCCGCATGAGCCAGGCGGTAGTATATATTTTACGTACCTGATAGCCGTAATGATGGTTCGTCCCCATGCCGCTACCAAAAGCAAATCCCTGATCCATTGCATAGTCGAATACGGTAAAATAGTTCTTCTTCGATGTCTCATTCTGATTGTAGAAGGCATCGTATGCAAAACCGGCAAGCATCGTTTCGATATCATTCCATGACATCTCCCCTTTCTTCTTGTCTTGCTCGTCCGGTGCTACAACAGGAGTTCCGGTAAAGCCGGCCCCGGCTGCGGAGGGAGTGATGGCAGCTCTTTCAAAAGTCTTCTTTGCAGCGTTGATCTGTCCTTGCGGAGCTTTCTTCACATCGAGAAATTCAGTCAGGCGTTGTTCGATTGTTTTCAAGTCTTTCTTTTGTCGGGCTGTCAGTTTAGAAAGCAAGGGGACATCATAAGACTGCTGTTCCCATTTCCATACAAGACACCAATGCCAGAGGTCACGATTGGAAAGACCGTTGTTAGCTGGTAGTTGTTGATCCGGTGTCGTGCGCAGGTTCATCTTCTTTTCCGGAAAGGTCAGGCGATCCAGAAAGATGCGCCCTTTACGGTCGGGAGCAACCAGACGATAAGAAACTATATTTTTATCTTTCTTATCCCCGTTCATGTAGGCGAAAGATATCCAGCAAGCCCGCCAGCCTGCCGCTTGCAGATGATACGTGAACCAATAAGAGACTTCACCCGCCTTATTTAGAAACTCAAAACGGATAGAGTCCTGCTGGGGTTTCTCGTTATATATCCACAGGGTAATACCAAATTGCTGTTCCTTTTTGGCATTCAGCGATAAGGGTTCTATCTGAACGTCCAGTGTCGAGGCAGGTTGGAAATCCCATTCCAGACTGCTTTCTCCCTCTTTATAGAAAAGAGAAGAAAGTTTCACTTCACCTTTCCCCGAAACTTTGAACGTCTCGGGAACCTTTTCTTCAAACCCTATGACCTGCGCATAAGAGGACAAAGAACAAAACAAGAACAGAAATATAAAACAAACAGCTTTCATGATCATTAATTGTTTAAAGGCAGTTCTTACCACACCCGGGTCTCAGTATGCACGACACCCGGGTGTCAGCACGTATGAGATCCGGGTGTCGGTATGTATGAGACCCGGGTGTCATACAAACCGTATTAGTATACGGTATCAGTAAGGTATACGGTCCGAAAGAATCTTTTCCGTATACCACGGATCGTCGATTTCTTTCAGCATTGCTCCCATTTCACGATAAAGTTGCTCCACAACTTCCTTATTTTCATCCAAAGGCAGATTATTCAGCTGATAAGGGTCGTTTACGTCATCAAACAGCAGACTTTTCTTTAGCTGTTTCGTCTCCCGGTCGATATACAGAGCCAATGTATAGCGAGCCGTCTTAATGCCGCGCGAAGAGGGGAAATAAGATTGCACCAATCCATCCTTATCTTTCTCTCCATCCAGATTCTGAATATACAACGCACCTGCCGGACGAACAATTTCCGCCTTTTCATCGAAGAAAAGAGGTGCGAAGTTGCGTCCCTGCACCTCGGAAGGAATCGAATCCCCCAGACCGCACAAGCCGAGTACGGTAGGCATAATGTCGGGAGCAGAAAGCAACAAATCATCTACCCGGGGCTGAATCTTACCGGGGAAACGAACCAGGAACGGAATATTCATAGATTCGGAATAGGGAGAGTTCTTAGGGTCGTCCGTTCGCTGGCTGCACATTGTTTCGCCATGGTCGGAAGCAAAGATGACTACTGTATTTTTATCCAATCCCAATTGTTTCAGTGCTTCCAGAATCTGTCCGAAAGCACGGTCTACTCCGGTCACAGAAGCAAAGTAGTAACGGACGGATTCCGCTTTTTTCATATTCAGATCTACGTTCGGGCGAATCAGCAGACTGTCCAGCGGTTGATCTTTGTAAAGATTGAAGTCCTGTTCTTCACAATCGTTCAGCGAACGGTATGGGCTATGCGGCGGGTTCATTCCCACCATGATGAAGAATGGCTTCTTCGTATCACGCACGTTTCCTTCATTCTTGAGATAAGAAACAACTTTGCCCGACTCATGGAGCGGTGACCATTCTTTCGGATCATGCCTCTTGCCGTCCGTATCCCAATAATGCGGGTTCTTATGTTCGTCAAACGTGCCGTACGAATACCAATAGTTGAAACCGTGGCGCTGCTCTTTCGGCGTATAAGCGTCCCACACCGGACGCTGTGTTTCTACATATTGTCCCGGATTCTCCGGATCATTCGGGGTCGGGAAGTCAGCGTGAAGTTTACCGAAATAAGCACAATCATAACCGGCCTTGCTGAATACGTCGCCTATGCACTCCGCATCGTCACGCAAAGAGCTGATAGGACGTGTAGAATTACAGTTCAAAGGTACACCACTACGATTCGGATACATACCGGTCAGCAACATTCCACGATGGGGGCTACTCAACGGACAGTTGCTCTGAGCAGAAGTCAGCACCATAGATTCACGTGCGAAGGTATCTATGTTAGGAGTATGCACGGGGTCTCCCCGAAAGTTTACCTTATCTCTGAAACCTTCCTGATTCCAGAAGCCCATTGCCTGATTGCGATACTGATCAGGAAATACATAGATGATGTTTGGATGTTCCGCTTGCTCTGCCACCTGTTTGGGAGCTTTACAGCCTTGCGCTGCAAAGAGGGTCAAGCCACCCATCAATAAGTTTACTGATTTGTTTATCATGATATAAAGAATAACAGTTAATGCACCAACCGGTTTCGGTACAGCAAATAATGTTTTCCGGTTCACCATTTAATTCGTCCGCCTATAGCCGGACGAAAGATTGCCTATAGCCAAACGAAACGTTACCTATAGGCGGACGCAAGTTTGCCTGTAGCCGGACGAATTAATTTATGCACCGGAAGAGACTAATATATGCATATATCCGGCTAAAGTACAGGCAAGGCAGTTCTTACTTCTTTTCCAAGTCTCTTTTGCGCATCAATCCTTCCAGGAAGTAATAGTCAGCGTAGTTTAAAGGCACATCTATTTCCTGGCCGTGAGGGATACTGCCTACAGAGTGCATCAGTATAAAGTTTCCATTCGTACCCACTTTCGCACGATAAGCCGGTGAGCCGAGGCTTTCCATAATCTTATCAGCAGTTTCCTTATAGTGATTGCCCGGCAGATAACCGTCGAGTTCGTACAGAGCAGAGGCCGTACAGGCGGCTGCCGAAGCGTCACGAGGTTCGTTCGGAATGTTCGGAGCATCGTAATCCCAGTAAGGAACGAGGTCTTCCGGCAGGTTCTTATTGGTAAAGATGAAGTTATACACCTTCTGTGCCTGATCGAGATACTTCTTGTCTTTTGTATAGCGATAGCAAGTGGTATAACCGTATAATGCCCAAGCCTGTCCGCGAGCCCATGATGATTCGTCCGCATATCCTTGTGCTGTTTGTCTCTTACGCACTTCTCCTGTTTCGGGATCGTAGTCTACCACATGATAGCAACTGTTGTCCGGACGGAAGTGGTGAGCCATCGTTGTATCCGCATGTTTCACTGCTATATTGTAAAAGGTAGAGTCACCGGAAAAAGCCGTAGCTTCAAACAGCAATTCCAGATTCATCATATTATCGATAATCACCGGACATTTCCATCCGCGTGTTCCCTGCCAGCCTTTATCGGCATCCCATGACTGGATAACGCCTGCTCCCGGACGGAAACGGGTAGACAATGATTTTGCGGCTTCTACAATCACGTCTTTATATTCTT
>OGGR01000663.1_pt1 | contig 19089 bp, 9 predicted proteins | sample 1571321 | NCBI WGS metagenome assembly OGGR01 (sample SAMEA2582048, study PRJEB24529) | metagenome | biome: Human gut stool | place: China | collected 2011 | reverse complement strand
TGATGGAGCTCGAAGAAGCAGCAGAAGCTGAAATAGACGATCAAATTCAAGCGGTTGCAGATGGAAAGCATCATAATATTTTGGTTCTATGTGCCGGTGCAGGAACAAGCGCCATGCTAGCAAATGCACTAACAGAAGGTGCAGCAGAACTAGGCATAGACCTTAGTTCAACAGCTGGTGCTTATGGTTCGCACTACGATATTATGAAAGATTTTGATATGATTGTGCTAGCTCCACAAGTCAATTCTTACTATGAAGATATTAAGAAAGATACGGATAAATTGGGCATCAAACTTGTTGCGACAAAAGGTGCTGAATATATCAAATTGACGCGTGATCCTAAAGGCGCTGTGCAATTCGTTCTTTCGCATTTTGAATAACTAGCCTTCTTATAAAATGTTCGTTTAAAAACTGATAAAACCTATTTCTTGTTTTATCAGTTTTTTAAAGCGAATGCTAAAATATTAAACCAATTAGAAATAGGAAAACTGTATGAAAATAGGATTAAGATTGTCGCTTGTTTTTGCTGCTAGTCTTTGTTTGCTTGGAGGAGTCATTCCTATTAAAGCTAATGAAAATACTAAAATACGTGTTGATAAAGTTGAAAATTTATCATCTGATTTTATCATGGGGACGGATATTTCAACAGTAATTGCTCAAGAAAAAAGTGGTGTAGAGTACAAAGATGAAAATGGAAATGTTAAGTACAAATCATATAAATTAAATTTTCATAATGGTAAAGAATTAATAGTTGCTGCTACTATTGATAATGTTCAACCAGACTTTTTAACAAGACTTAGAAATATGGTTGGACATGAAACAGGATATGAGAATAAGGGAATACTATTTATACACAATACAACTTTAGATAGTATTGTTGGTGGAACAGAATCTTTTTCAAAAGAAGGTATGCCATTTCATGTAAATTATATACAAAATAATATTAAAGAAAAAATTTCAAACAATAATTTTAGTAAAGTAGATAAAGTTATTGTTAAAAAAGACTTGGAAAGAAAAAAAAGTTCACTATTTCAAGATAGTAATTCAATTTTTGAATATAGAGAAATATTAGAAATAATAAACAAAGGTTATATAGATAAAAATGAATATAGAAATTTTGGATTGTTTTATGATAGCAAATTAGGAGAAGTATCAGGAAAAGAATTAGAAAATAAAATAAATGAAAATGCATTATATTTTGGTAGAGTAGATGAGATTCATAACTATGGTAATCCAGAAACTCAATTAGAGAAATATTTTGATGATAAAGGTATTGATAAGTTAAAAGAGGCTAATTGGAAAGATGTTGAGTATAAGTATGTGATAAAATCTGTTGAAGATAAAAAACAAATAAAACCTCTAGAATATATAGGAGCTTCTGTTGAATGGGATAAAGAAGAAGGAACTTCTAAAGCAAAATCAAGAATTAGAAATATAATAGTTTTTAATGAAAATAACTTAGAAGAAATAGATTTAGAATTTACATTTGATGATAAGCTAAAAAAAGAATATATTCATGAAAAAGGAATAGTTGGCGACCTAAAAGCTACCACTTCAGGTAGGAAATTAAATGTAACCTTAAAGGTAGATGAATTCAAATCAAACTTTTATAAAGTAGTTTATAAACCAGAAAAAATGAAATTCGAATTTAAAATAGTTGTTTTAAATTTTAATAAAAAATACTTAGAGGCAATAAAATCTAAATACACATTGGTTGTTAAGAAGAATGAAAGTTATATTTCTATAAATACAAATGATTCAACTATTATATTTAATGAGTTTGAAAGTAATAAATCAGAATATGAATTAACTTCTAATAATGAACAGATAAATATACTTTCAGATGAATTAGTAGAAGTTAAAATAGCAGATAATTTTAACTATGAAAATGATGAGGAACTTATTAGATTTACAGCAAAGATTGAAAATGATATTGTACCGTTTGGAATAATTGGGACAAGTCAAGTGCTAGAGTATGCAACAGGTATTAAGGTATGGAAACTTAAAAGAGAAAAAAAGGCTGATTTTAAGTCTATAGGTGATAACAAACTAGAGTTTGGAACAAGAGAATATTTAACAAGAGATGAATTTAGAAAAAATCTTGCTTTAGAAAAAGAGATTATAGAAAAAGAAGGCTTTTGCTTTATTGAAACTACAGAAGGATTAGAGAAAAATGAAATATTACTATATTCTGAAGTTAGAGAAGCTTACTATAAAATTTTAGAGTATTATAAAAAATCTAGAAGATTACCTAGTTTAACATATTTAAATGATGATTTGAAATCAATATATAAGGATTTCATAATTGTTTATTTAGAAGCATTAAATTCAATAAATGAAGGTGAGTATTTAAATAAAGAACAAAAGAATTTATTTAAATTAGGAGTGATAAAAAGAGAAATAGAAGATAAAGAATTAATATTTACTCCATTACATCCTTTAAACATAGCATATCAATTAAAAATAAATGATGAACTTGGTGGCGAGGAGTTATCAGATGAAATTATTAAGAGGTTTACTTCAACTTATCTTTTACCTTATATAGTTGGAGAAGAAAATGAGCTGTATATTCCAATGGAACAATTACATTCTCCAGAGTGGAAATATTATGTTGATGAAAAATTACCAAGATATAAAGGATCTAGGGAGTTTGTATCTAAGCTTGTTACAGAAAAAATCGAAGAGTTTGTAGGACATTTTAGATATTTATTTAACATGTCTGAAAATGCAGCAATTAGAATAAATTTAATAAACACAGGAGATAGTAAGGAAATTCTTCAAGGAATTTTTAAGTATTACACAAAGAGACTTAAATCAGGAAATAATGTATTACCAATAGATTTATTTATATATTCAGATGAAAATATAACAAATGCTTTTGAAGAAGTTGCTTTTAATGAAAATATAGCAAGTATAAAAGGATTATATGGAATAGATTTAAAAGTAGACAACATGTCAGAGGAGGATGTACTTAATCTTTATAGAGAAAAAGTACAATTCTATACAAAAAAAGTTGAAGATGGAATAGAATATGCTCATATTACATTCTTAGAGATGAGTGAGGATGTAAGGACTATAACATCAAAAATGAGTGATATACCATCAGGAGTAATATTAAATGGTGAAATCTCTGGAATTCCATCAGTATTTTTAGGTGATGCATATAGAACTGGATTTGGTACTAAATATGCAAATACTGATACTGATTTAATGAATGTTGCTATGAAACTTAATGCTCTAAATACAGCTTCTAATGGAGAGCCTTTTAATAGTGATCAATGTAAAGCAATTTCAGTCCCTAATAAAAGTAAAAGTTCATTAGATGATATATATAATGCAAGTCATTGGGTAACATTTATAAATCCAAAGGTTGACTTAAACTTCTTTAAAAATGATCCTGATGCAAAAGATTTGTTAATAATACATTACAGTGATCAATATACAACAGCAGGAGGATATGATGCAATAACTGTAACTAGAAAATCAACTCCTTATCAAAGAGTAATAGAAGAATTTTTAAATAATAATTATATAGAAAATTCTAAAGAATACTCTCCAATGATAATAAATATGTTTAATGCTATAAATGGAGATTGGTTATTAAGGTTATTATCAAGTAAATCACATTTTCCTAAAGAAAAAATAAGCATACTTTCAGCTATTAAGTTAGCATTAGCTAAGTTTAAAAATGAAAATATAATATGGGTACCAATATCGTTAGAGGAGATTTTAAGAGTTTCTGGAGGAGTAGGACTAAAACAATCAGAAGGATTTTTCTCAGTTAAAAACTTAGGGTTTGATAATAATGGTGCTACAAGTGATGATATATTAATGGTTGGAATAGAAGAAAAAGATGAAAAAGTATTTGTTCATTATTATCCTGTAGAAGTTAAAATTGGTATAAATGATGATGGATACATAGTAAAGGGTATAACACAAGCTAAAAAAACAAAAGGACTTTTAAAGGAAACATTATTACCTAAAGATGGTGAAATACTTTCAAATACAAAGAAGGTATATAGAAACTTCTTGATGCAATTAGTAGTATCAAGTGCAGAAAAATTAAATCTATATGGGGTTTGTAATAATCAGAACTGGGAAAAAGTAATAGATTCTGAATTAAGAAGAAAGCTATTAAATGAAGATTATCAAATAGTAGATTCAATGGATAAAGTTTTGGGGCAAGCTGCTGTGGTATCTTTCAAAAGAGGAGTAACTAAAAATATTTCTGAAATAACTGAAGATGTTATGGTTATAGAAATGGCAGAAGAAGACGGAATTCAATTTATAACTAAAACAGTTAGTGAAATCGAAGGCTTAATTTCTAAAGTTGATTTTTCAGAAGTAGAAAATATTGAATATATACCTGAGCAAAGTGTAGAGATCAAAGAAACTACTGAGAATACTGATGAAGATGTGGTAATTAGAAATGGTTTTTATAAAGAGAACACAACTGGAGAATTACTTGAAATAAGAGAAAATATTTTAGATGATCATAAAGAAATACCAGGTAATTTAAATAGTAAAGTTGAAGAAAGCAGAAATATGGAAATAATATTTGGAACTAATGAGAAAAACAATAAAAAAATCATTCTTTATCCGAATGATACAAATAAAGTTCTTCATACTAATACGGGAATAATCGGAACTATGGGAACTGGTAAAACTCAGTTTACTAAGTCAGTAATTACTCAAATTCATAGAGAATCAAAGAATAATGTTGATGGAAAAGAGATTGGAATTCTTATTTTTGACTATAAAGGAGATTATAATACGTCTAAAAAAGATTTTATAGAGGCTACAGGTGCTAAGGTTTTTGAATTATATCATTTACCGTTTAATCCATTATCAGTTGTAAAAGGTCCAAATTCAAAACCAATGCTTCCTCTTCACACTGCTAATAGTTTAAAAGAGACTATTGCAAAAGGATTTAGACTTGGTAATAAGCAAGAAACACTATTAAGAGAGCTTATAATGGAAGCTTATGAGAAGAGAGGAATCATAAAAAATAAACCAGATACTTGGGACAAACCAGCACCAACATTAAAAGATGTTTATGACGTTTATGAATCAAGAGAAGATTTGAAAAAGGATGATAGTTTATATTCTGCATTAAGCAATCTTATAGATTTTGAAATATTTGAACCAGATCCATTTGAAACTAAAAGCTTATTTGAACTTATAGATGGAGTTGCAGTAATAGATTTGTCAGGGTATGATGAAGGAATACAAAATCTAGTTGTGGCAATTACATTAGACTTATTCTATTCTCAAATGCAAGCAGGGGGTCATAGTAAGATAGAAGGACATTTGAGACAGTTAAATAAAATAATATTAGTAGATGAAGCTGATAACTTCTTAAGTAAAGATTTCACAGCATTAAAGAAAATACTAAAAGAAGGAAGAGAATTTGGTGTAGGAACAATACTTTCAACACAACTACTAACTCACTTCTCAACAGATAAAAATGACTATGCTAACTATATATTAAATTGGGTAGTTCATAGAGTTGATGACTTAAATAATAGAGATGTAAAAAAATTATTCAATGCTAAAAGTAAGCAGGAAGAAGATAAACTTGTAACAACTATAAAAGGATTAGCAAAACACCATAGTTTAGTTAAGATAGGTGATAGTGAAAGACCATCATTTATGAAAGATTTAGCTTTTTGGGAATTATAAAGAAAAATAGGAGAATATTAAAGATGGAAATAGATGCAAAAGGATATCCTTTAAGAGAAATTTTAACGAAAAACATAAGTTATGAAATTCCAGATTATCAAAGACCATACTCTTGGAAAAAAGAACATATTGATGATTTGTTTAGCGATATATATTTCGCAATGGAATGTGAAAATAATCATTTTTTAGGGACAGTTGTATTTAATTCAGAAAGAAAGGAAAATGATAAAGTATTAGAAGTTATTGATGGACAACAAAGATTAACTACTATAATGCTTATTCTATATGTTATAAGAAGATTTTATAAAGAAAAAATATTTGACGATGAAAAAGGAATTAACTCTAGAAGAAGTAATATTCAAAACCTACTAGAGTTTTCAGATGATGATGGTGATATTATAGGATTGAAACTAAATTTAGGTGAAGTAAATAGAGAATTTTTTAAAGATTACATTGTAAATGGTTGGGATAAAGATGCTGAATATATAGAAGATATAAAAAATAAATTTAAAAATAGAGGAGAGTTAGAAGTTAATAATACAATAATAAAAGCATACGATCATATTTATTCTGTTATTAAAAATGAGATTAATTATAAGGAAGAATTTTCTGAAGAAACAAAAAAGTCATATGATAAATTAAAAAAAATTAATGAAGCTATTTTAGATAAGCTTGAGGTTGTAAAAATAGAGGTGAAAAACGATGTTGATGCTTTTTTAATTTTTGAAACTCTTAATGAAAGAGGTCTGGAACTTTCAGTTGTAGATTTAATAAAAAATAAATTGTTTAAAAACTGTGCTAATAAAGACGACTTTAATCAATTAAAAAGTAAATGGAGAGAAATAATATCTACAATAGAGGAAAGTGATGAATTGAGAAACTTTATTAGACATTATTGGATATCAAAACATAATTTTGTAACAACTCAAGACTTATTTAAGGATATAAAAGGATATATAGGAAAAGACTATGATAAATCAAAAATTATGATAGATGATTTAAATAAACTAGCTAAATACTATAAAATTTTTATGGAGCCTAGTGAAAAGTTCATAAAAAACTCTGCATTAATTGATGTTTTAAAAGAAACTAAAAAGTTAAAATTTAATTCTCATTTCCCAATTTTGATTTCTGCACTTGAAAAATATGATTTTAAAGTTGATGATCAAGAATTTTATAAAGTATCTAAGTTGTGTTTAAATTTCTTAGTCAGATATATAACTGTTTTAAAAAGAAAGCCAACTGTAATAGAAAAGGTATTTGGTGAAATTGCTAGAGAGTTTAGTATCAATAAACTATATGAAAAATTCATTATGTATGCTAAAGATAATGAGTTTCAAAATGCTCTTGAGATTATAGAAGTTAAGCAAAGGTCGGATGCAACACACTATCTATTAACACAATATGAAAAAAGCTTACATGAAAATGAACAATGGATTGCTCCAGAAAGAAAAAGTGTTACTATCGAGCATATACTTCCTCAAACAATTAAGGAATCAGAAGTATCTGGTCAGAAATGGTTAGAGATATTTGGTGGAAAAGATGAGTGTGAAAAATATCTTAATAGATTGGGGAATCTTACTTTATTAGGGCCAAAAGCACAAAGTAAAACATCAAATAAGTTTTTTGATAAAAAGCAAGATGTTTATAAAGAATATACTGATATGCTTATGACTAAAGAATTATTAGAATATAATAATTGGGGCATTGAAGAAATTGAAAAAAGACAAAAAGAAATGGCTAAAAAATTTGTAGAAATTTTCACTTTAGATATTGAAAAATTATAAATTAATATTAGTATAAATCGAAAGACATGTAGAAATTTTCTACATGTCTTTAATTATATATTAAGTTTTGATATATCATCAATAAATGAATTTTTATTTAAACTAATTCTAATAAAGTGATTAGTACAATTAGCCTTTCCAATCTCTTGTATAACATATGAAGGTTCACCAATTCCACAAGCAGAACCTGCCGAAATAGCTACTTTATTAGCTAAATTTTTTATTAGCATCTCATTTATTACATTTGGTATAATCATACCTATTACACCGGGTATTTTATTTTTAGGGTCTCCTAAAAACTCTATTTCAGGATACTTTTCTTTTAAAATTCTTTTAGTTTCTTCTTCAAGATTAAGTATTTTTTTTATATAATTATCCATGTCTCTTTTTGCAATTTCACAAGCTTTTCCGAATCCTACTATATTATGAACTGCATGGGTTCCAGCTCTATATCCAAATTCTTGTTGACCACCATGTATAAGAGAAGTCATTTTATAATTGTTAAAACTTTCTTGTCTTATAAAAGCAGCACCAACCCCTTTTGGTCCATAAATCTTATGGGCAGAAAAGGATAGAAAGTCAACTGGTGTTTTCTTTACGTCTATAGGAACTTTTCCTAATACTTGTGTTGCATCAGAATGGATAAGTATATTATTTTCCTTGGCAATCTTAGAAAGTGAGTCTATATTATTTAAAGAGCCAATTTCATTGTTACCCCATATAAAAGAAGCTAAAATAGTATTTTCTTTTATAGAGTTTTTAAAGTTTTCATCAGTAACTTGACCATATTCATTAACAGGCAAGAAACTTACTTCAAATCCTCTATTAATTTTTTTAGTGTTTTTCTTCTTTTTTAAAAATTGGCTTGCAATTGTTTTATCTGGATTATTCCAAAATACATCACCATTTAAAAACTTACATGTTTGTAAAACTGATTTATGTTCTACAGTAGATGTTATAATATGATTTCCTTTATCTTCATAAAATTTAAGATAGTCAGAAACACCTTTTATAATCATATTATTACTTTCAGAAGCACCGCTTGTGAAAATAATTTCTTTTGGGTTTGCATTAATTAAATTAGCTACTTGCTCTCTAGCTTTTTCTACAGCTTTTTCTGCATTAACAGCTAATGTGTAGTGTCTACTAGAAGGGTTACCGTATTCTTCTTTTAAATACGGTAACATTGCTTCTAAAACTTCTGGGTCAATTGGAGTAGTAGCACTATTATCTAGATATATCATATACTAGCATCTCCTTCATCAAGTATCTTAGTTATAAATTTTTCTAAGTTACCCCCTGAGTATTTATATTTATTATAAAGAAGTTCAGCACCTCTATCCATATGAAGCTTCATATAAGTAGGATAGTAGTCATCATCTGAAATATGTCTTCCTAAGTTCATTTCAATAAGAGCTTTGAATATAGCATCAAATTCACCAGTAACAGTAGCTCTTTGTAGTTCAAGTCCATTTGTATCCTTGCTTTCATATTCTTCAATAGGTGTTTCATGATTTAGGGACATAGAAACGGCTATTTTACTTAATGCAAAGGGCTTAAGATTTGAACTTCCACCTAATTCTTCAAATATTTCTTTTGTTTTTTTTGACGTTTTTAATCTAAATCCCATAATTACACCTCAAAATATCCATTTTTAACTTCTGTTTTTCTTAAATTTGTATTGTAAAGAAGTAGATATTCATTACATACATAAGGCTTAACAACTTGATATAAGTCACTATCAATTTCTTTATTAGTTGAAAGTATAATAACCTGCTTACTTATATTAGGTAAATATGTTGTTGTTAGAGCATTTCTATGAGTTTCATCTATACGTGCATATGGTGTATCAATTATAAATGGTATTTCAACACCAGAACTTTTTATAATAGCCCAAATTAAACAAAGTATATAAATTTGTTTTTCTCCTTTTGAAAAATCATTTATATTAACCTTTGAACTTAAAGAAATATACTGAACTAAAGCCATTTGTTCAAGTTTTTTAGTTAAGCTTTTATAGTTTGCTACATCAAAATAATTAAATAAATCATCTATAAATTTAGAACCATATTTCTTTTCAGTTCCTTCAAAACCAAGGTTAGTTAATATATTTAATATTTCATTTGTATCATATTCTTTATTTATGTAAAGAGTAGAGTTAAATGAATCATCAATTACTATACTATTTACATAATTGTCTTTTCTTATAATATTTTTAAATATGTTAATAAATTCTTCTTCTATAGCATCAATTTTATCTCTAGTAATATTTTTAAGAAGTTTATCTAAATAACTAATTATACTAGATGACATTTCTAAAACATTATTATTTTGCAATAGTGATGTAAGTTCATTTTTAGCTCTTGTTAAATGATACTCTTTTAAAGATAATTGCTTATATTTTTCTTCAAGTTTAGCTTTTGAAGAAGCAATTATATTTTCAGTCTCACTTATTTGTTTGTTTAAAATAGCAGTTGTTTCTAAATAGTTATTTAAGAAATCACCAGAAACTGTTGAATTAAGTTTTTCTCTTAAAATCTTAATACTTAATGAAATTTCTTTAAGTCTAGTGAATTTTGATAATATATTAAATTTAAAATCATTACTTTTACCTAATATGTTATTAATTATGAAATTAATAGAATTTTTATCTTCATTTGAAAGTTCCAATATATTAGAAATATCATTCATTTTATCTACTTCAAACATTTCATTTAAAAGAGTTAAGGCTATTTCATCATAATTAATATTATTATGTTTAGGTAAATGTTTCTTTAGTGTTGATTTTATAATATTACCAGATAATTTTTTACTTATACTATTAAATGAAATAAGTGCTTCTTCTTCATCAATTTGTTTTTTAGTATTTTTTAATAGTTTAGAGACTATTAAAAATGGAAGAGTATCATTACAGAAATCTTTAATTTCTTGATTTATTTCTGTACGTTCAGATTCAAGCTTATTGATCTGTGAATTTAACAATAATCTTTCTTCTTCAAAAATACCCCCACTATTTCTAAAGTCATCTTCAGAATTTTGTTTTCTTATATAAAGATCATCAAGGATAGATTCATTATTTAAAATTATATTTTCAAGTTCTGATATATTATTTTTAATTTCATGTATTTCAGATGAAAGTTCGTCATATCTAGCTTGAGCTTCATCTAAATTTTTATTTTCTTTAGAATGTGTTCTTTGATAAGAAAGTAATTGTTTTTTTAATACATCAAATGTGTCGTAGTTGAAAAGTTCAAGTACGGCTTCTTTTAAGTTTGAACTTGATGATTTACCAACAAAGAAATCACTTAATTCTTCACCATCAAAAAAGAAAAAGTCGAATAGTGAAGGGGGTAATACTGATTTTAAATATTTATCAAAATAAAGCTTATCATCTTCAGAAAGTTCTTTATCATTTAAAAATACCTTAAATTCTTCAGTTAATTTATGATTTTTATATTTCCATATACGTTTAAGATAATAACTTTTCAACTCAGTTCCTTCTTTAAATGAAAGACTTAAGCCTATAAATGATTCTATATCTTCATTTTTAAAGGCATTATCATTAATATTATTTTTAATTTTAGTTTGGTAATTATAATTGTTACCAAGATATCCATAAGTCGTTGGACCGTATATACAAAGTTTAATTGCTTCAAATAGAGTAGATTTACCAGCTCCATTTTCACCACCAATTAAAACTATGTTTTTATTGCCATTTGGAGTAAATGAGAAGGTAGTTTCATCTTCATATGATCTAAAGTTTTTAAGTGTTATATTATTAATTATCATTGTCTATCTCCTCAGCTAAACTTTTGTGTAAATGTTTTTGATTTAATAATTTGCTTATAGATTTATCTAGTATAGTTTTGTTTGTAAAATGCTTATATTTATTGCTTTCTATAAGTAATTTATTGATTAAATCTTCTGGAATATCTGTTTCTACACATAAATTAGATATTGTTTCTAATGTAGAATTATCAAAAATAGGTTTTTTATAATCATCCCAAGGAAGTCTATTACCAGTTTTGTTATAATAAATTTCAACTAAGTTTCTACGAGTTAAATCTTCCTCGTCATCCCAGATTTTATCTATGGCTTCTAACTCTTGAATTGTTATTAAATCAAGGTCATAGGATTCTTGAATTTTATTTTGAGTTTCAAGTAATTTTTCAAGAATAAGTTTTCTAGCCTTAAAATTAAATGGTCCATAACCAACAACATTTATGAATTCACCTTTTGAATCAGAGTGAATTTTACTAAGGTCTAATTTAATATCTTCACCAGATTCAATTGTTGGAATTAATTCTAGGAATATTTTGTCTTTATCTGTTGACTTTTTATTTAAAAGCTCATCAGTTTCCTTAGATCTAACTAAATCTATATATCCTTCATTATTTTCTTTATCAAAGAATAGATGGTTTTTATCAATAATATAATCATTTAGTAAAGGCATTTTCTCTAAGTAAAGTTTTTTATAATAATGATTTCCATCCCTTCTATATTGTTGTCTATATTCATGTTTATCACGTATGCTTAAGAGCCAGCTTCTAAAATCAAGTAGTGGCTGAAGTTCAGTTTCTCCGCTTTCTATAAATCCAGTTAATGATTTATCTTCTTTAACAACGGTACAGATCCAACAACCAAATCTGGAATTTCCACAAGAAGGTGTCTCTGAATCGTTTGTTACAGTAAAAGGACATTCTCCGCCTTCACCACCCATATAAAGGGCAAATAAATCATTATTATTAGTTCCCCATGGAGTTTCACCATTATTTGAAAGTAGAATAGCCCAAACATCATCTGTTGAAAGTTCAACAATAGGATTATAAACATAAGTGTTTTGTAGAGTTACATGAGGTGTTAATAAATAACCTTCAATTTCTCTATTTTTTATTCTAATTCCTCTTGCTATACTTTCAGATTTTCTAACACCAAGTAATACAACAACTTCGCCATTTTCTTTAACTTTATCTTCAATAAACTTATTAGAAGGTTTAATTTTTAATCTTTCAGTACACCATCTAAATCTAATAGAAGTAGGGGTTGGAAGGCCCTTACCAATTACATTAGCCCAAAATGTATTATTATAATCTGGGTGTATCATATCAGTATATAAAGGTAATCCTAGATTTTTAGCACCTTCATTTATGTATTTTGAGTTTTGTTGTAAATAAGATAATACTATAGGATTTTCAATTAAGGTATCTGATGAAATTACATAAACTGGTTTATGTCTTTCTTCCTTTGGTAAGTTTTGAAGCATTTTAAATGCTAATAAAACAACAGTAGTACTATCTTTTCCACCACTATATCCTATAACCCAAGGTCTTGAATCATTTTTATATACACGAGTCATTTCATCTAGTATATTATTAATTTTGTCATTTATATTTAAACTACTCATTTTTATTTTCCTTCTGCTTTCTATATGAATTTTCCAACTCTAATTCATCATGATTAAGCTTAATTCCAAGCTGTAGTTTTATAAAGTTTGTTGTAAGCTTTATGTAATTAGAGTTTTTTACTATACGTCCGTTATTTCCAATAGCACGATTACCCCAATCTTCTAGATTAGATCTATTCCAATTAATTTCATTTAGTTTAATCATATATTCTTTCCAATTAGATTTGTTTTTTCTAAAAAGACAATTTCCTATAATACCTAAAGATTCAAGTATTACAGCATTAGAACTAATATAAGATTTTCTAAAAATACTTGGGCTAATTTCTTTATTAAAAACAAACTGCCATTCTTTCATATTTGTACATAAGCAATCCCAAAATTCATATACAAATTTTTGAGTAGATTCATCCTTAGGGTCAAGTTTACAAAGTAATTTTTTATTTGTTTCATTTATACTACTTAATGTAAATAGTTTATTTGAATATTTAGATAAAGAGGGCTGTTCCCTATCTGTAAAATATTTAAGAAAACTATTTTTTTCAATAAGTGATTTAGTGGTTAAGGCAATTGGATCTCTAGAATCATATAAAATACCTATTGACTTTGAAACATTAACAGCATGTTTGTTTAAATCAGCAAATATTTGTTGGCTTCTATTAAGTCCTTCATCTATAAATAAAACTACTGAGATAGTTTCTTTACCTAATTCAGGTGAAACTTTTAAAGCTTCCTCAATAGCTGCTCTTCTATGTTGACCATCATTTATTAATAGTCTGCTATCCATAGACACTTGCAAAGTTCCCATGTTTTCATTTGAAGCTTTTTCAAAGGGTTCAAATGAAAATTCACCATCAATTGATGCTGTAACAGATGAAAATACATAGTCATTAGGATTATCAACCATATAGGATGTTATTTCAGGTATTCTAGATTTATTTAATAATCTTTGTGCACGATATTCTGGAGGTAGCTCATCATCATTAAAAATAAATAACTTTGATAGTACAGATAAAGGACACATAATTACGAAAAACTCTCTAGATGCCTGAATTCCTTTAAGTGCTGGAAATTTATAAAAGAAATTATTATCCATTTTTAACCTCCTTACGTACGTAATCATAGTAATTATTATATCAAAAAAATATATACGAGTAAATTAAAGAATTTATAGTAATTAGGATTAAATTTTATAATTGTCTATTAAAATATAATTATTTTAAAGTGTATATAAATATGATTTTATAAAGGGAAAGTAGTTTTATAAAAAATATGCCAGAGTTAATTCCATATTAAAATCCGGTGAGTTTTTAGTCATATCAATGCTTAGCCAACTATGCCAACTTTTTTACTCTAATATATATATAATAATTAATAAAAAAAGATTAAAAATATTAAATACCTTATATATAAGGAGTGAAAAATGTTGGCTACTTGGCATAGTGTGGGAAAATTAAATATATCAAGGGTTTTAGGATTTATATATATATGGAATAAAAGTTGGCGGAGATTAGTTTTTTTTAGTTTTTTGTTTTTAGAGAGAAAATGGGCCCATAATTTAAAGAGAATTTTTAAATTATGAGCCTTTAAAGATATATTTTATAGTCTTTATTTTAGGGTATTAGAAGTAAGAAAAGATCTAAATTATCCTAGTATTAATTTTATAAGTTCAAATTTTTTTAAGCTATAAATTCTTTAGCACACCAACCTGTGTTTCCATTATATCTAACCTTGTACCAAGAACCACTTTCTTCTAAGATTTCAACCTTATGACCATTACCCATTACAGTTAATCTAGATGAAGTAGAGGAGTCTTTAGATGAGTGTAACCACAATCCTCCATTAGCTTTTACATGGGCTGATCTTAATGAAGCTTCATTAGTATTTGATTGAACTAGATTAACTGGTTTACTTTCTTCCACAGTATTACTTTTAGATGTTACTGGATTAGTTAGGAATTCACTTGAACACCAACCTATATTTCCATTGTGGTCAACTTTAAACCAAGAACCACTTTCTTCTAAAACTCTTACCTTTGATCCTTTGTTCATTATACTTATTCTAGAAGAAGCATAGGAATCTTTAGAGGAGTGTAACCATAAACCTCCATTAGCTTTTATGTAAGCTGTTTTTACTATACTATTAACTGGTTTACTTACTTCAACTGTTTTGTTTTCATAAACTGGTTTATTTTCCTCTACAGCCTTACTTGGTGAGCTTTGAGAGATAACAGTTGGGTTACTTAAGAATTGGCTTGAGCACCAACCCATAGTTCCATTATAGTTAACCTTGTACCAAGAACCACTTTCATCTAAAATATCAACCTTTTCTCCATTACTCATTATGGTAATTCTAGAAGTTGTATAGGAATCCTTAGTAGAGTGTAGCCATAAACCACCATTTGCCTTTACAGAGGCTCTTTTAATATTTGTTAAAGTAGGTTTACTTGTTTCAGTTTCCTTTTTAGGCTTATTTTCTTCCACAGTTTTCTTAGGTTCAGTAGGTTTACTTTCTACAGCCTTACTAGCAGTATCTTTTTTAACTTCCTCTATTTTATTAGATTCAGATTGTTTTTCATAAGTAGTAGGTTCACTTAAGTATTTACTTGCACAGAAGCCAGTTTTACCATTATAGTTAACCTTAAACCAATCTCCATTTTCCTCTAAGATTGTAACTTTTTCACCTTTATCCATAATTGCTAATCTAGAAGAGATATAGGAATCCTTAGAAGAGTGTAACCATAGTCCACCATTAGCTTTTACAGAAGCAGTTTTAACAATTGTCAAAGCAGGTTTACTTGTTTCAGATTCTTTCTTAGGTTTATTTTCTTCCATAGTTTTTTTAGGTTCTGTAGATTTATTTTCTTCTACTTTTTTATTAGTTGAACTTTCAGAAGAAACTGGGTTAGTTACATATTTACTTGAACACCAACCTGTATTTCCATTATAGTCAACCTTAAACCAAGAGTTATCTTCCTCTAAAACATTAACCTTAGCTCCATTACTAATTAGGGTTACTCTAGAAGAGTATGAAGTATCTTTGCTAGAATGTAGCCATAAACCACCATTAGCCTTTATAAAGGCAGTTTTTGTAACTGTTTCAGAAGGCTTACTTGATTCTTCTTTTTTAGTTTCTTCAACTTGCTTACTTGATTCTGAAGGCTTAGCTTGTTCAGTTTTATTTGATTCAACTTTATTAGTAGCTTTATCCTTAGATTCATCTACCTTTTTACCTTCAGTAGATTCAGCTCCCTTGTTCACCTTTTCATCTTTGTCTTTAAGAGAACTTTCTACTTTTTTATTATCTTCTTTAGAATCAGATTTTTTATCTGAAGTATTAGTTTTAACTACTCCAAGGGGAGTAACAGAATCAGATGACTTAGATGGAGCTTCTTTTTCTTCTAAGAAGTCAGTATATCTATGACTTATGTAAGCTTTTTGGCCATTATAAAGAACTTCATACCATCCATTTGAGGCTCTACCAGTTACAGTTAATTTATCTCCTCCATTAGCTAGTCCTACAGGCTTAATTCCTTCAGTAGTAGGGAAGGGTTTTTCATTAATATAAACATCTTGCTTAGCTGTTACAGTACCCTTTAAGGCTTCAACTGTATATTTATGATCCTTTGAGCTAACAGGTTTTGATGTTACAATGTTTGTTTTTACAATGTCAGAATTGTTTTTTGAAGAATTTCCTTTATATTTATAGTATCTTGTAGCTCTATACTGTCTATTCCATCCATTTTCTTTAGTAGGAGCTTGTCCATTTAAATTACGATGAGCATAAGCATCTCCATAAGAATAGGCTTCATTTCCCATTACATAGGCAATACCATTTGCTTTATCCTTCCATCCCATAAAACACATTGTGTGATATTCACCTGCAAAGATAATATCTCCCTTTTGGATGTTTGAAAAATCCCTATGCATTTCCCAGTTATTATTTTCAAGCCAATTCCAAAGGTTAGAAGTGTATCCAATATGACTTGGAACAGGTACTCCTATTGCTCTTAAACAAGCACCTTGGAAGAAAACACAAGTGTTACTAGGGTCTCCATTATGAAGACGAATAGCTTCATTCATTGCATTAGATTGATTACTTCTAACACTTTCATATTCATATAATCTTCTATTAACATCTGAAGCAAAGTCACTTGAGTTATTAGATAAATTTTCAGAAGAATTCTTTGAATCTTTTTCAACAGGTAATTTTACTTCTTTTATAACAGGCTTTTGATTTTTTACCTCTTCTTTAATTTCTTCAGAACTTTTCTTTGTGCCTTTATCCTCTTTAACTTTAGGTTCAGTTTTTACCTGAGCTTTATTTTCTTCCTTTGAGTTACCTTTATCTTGCTTTTTTTCTTCAACTTTAGGCTCGGTTTTTTTATTAGATTTTAAATTATCTTTATCCTTTGATTCTTTTTCATCTTTTATAGGTGGATTAGTATTTTTTACTACAGCAACATTAGAATTAGACAAGTCTATATTAATCTTATCATTTGGTTGTTGCTGCTGTTGTTGAACTATTGCTACAGCCATAAAATCATCTCCTATTTTCTTAAATTTAAAATAGTGTATATAATACTTAAATTTCCATGTAATTATACCATAATTAGAAATGTTAATAAATAATGGAATAATTGTAAAAGTAATTTTAATTTAAATTTATGAGTAGGATTTTATTTATGGTTTTTATGCTTTATTTTAAATGAAATACTCGTAAATGATAATTAAAATAAAAAGAAAAGCAATAAAATTCTTAAGATAATACGTAAAATTAGAAAAATAATAAGTGGATTTAAGAAATATTAGAAATAAGAAAGGAAAAATTATTTAAAATAGAGGAGCATGTATCAAAATAATTTTTAATACATGCCCCTACGTGCAATATTTAAGGGTATAAGGAGTTAAAACTATTATATAAATAATAATATTAATTTAATTTTTATAGGTTACGTAATTATTTCTTAAATGAAAAGAAATGGTTACAAAAATAAAAAGTAAGTTAGTCATTTTATAAATTTTTGATTGAATTTCTTTGTAAACGTTTTGTTAAATGTTGAAAAAAGAAGAATGGGGAAGTAATTTATACAATATATATATAATGAGGACTTATTAGTTACTTTAAGGGGGAAAATAAAAATGCTTAAAAACAAAAAACTAATGGCTTTAATATTAGGAGGAATAATTGGAACATCTTCTATCTTAGCTGGATGTGGTTCAGGGGGAAATGCTTCGTCTAGTGGTGGTGAAGGAGAAGAACCAGTAAATTTAGTTTGGTATGTAATAGGTAAACCACAAACTGATGGAGAAGTAGTTGAGGAAGAAGTAAATAAATATATAAAGGATAAAATAAATGCTACTGTAGACATAAAACATATTGACTTTGGTGATTATAGTCAAAAAATGAACGTAATAGCTAATTCAGGGGAAGAATACGATTTAGCATTTACATGTTCATGGGCATTCCCATACTTAGACAATGCGAGAAAGGGAGCTTTCTTAGAGTTAAATGATCTTATAGATAGTCATGGAAATGACTTAAAGAATGTTATTGATGAAAGACTATGGAAGGGTGCAGAGGTTGATGGAAATGTATATGCAGTTCCAAACCAAAAGGAAATAGCAGGAGCACCTATGTGGGTATTTGATAAGGAACTTGTTGAAAAATATAATATTCCATATGAAGATATTCATACAGTTGATGATTTAGAACCATGGCTTGCACTTATAAAAGAGAAGGAACCAGATTTTGTGCCATTCTACACTCAAGGAGATGGAATTCCACTAGAAGGATTAGAGGATATAACATCAGGACTAGGTATTTTCTATGATGATGAAAGCTTAACCGTTAAAAATATGTATGAAACAGAGGAGCTAAAACATCTTTTCACTAAATTAAGAGAATTCTATGAAAAAGGATATATAAATCAAGACGCAGCAGTTAGTAATATGAAAAATGAAGTTAAGAGATTTGTGTGGAAGGCTGATGGACAACCATATGCAGAAAATGGATGGGGTCAAGCTTTAGGTAGAGAGGTTGTAACTTCATCAATAGTTTCTCCATATGTTACAAATGCTTCAACTACAGGAGCTATGACTGCTATATCATCAACTTCTAAGCACCCAGAAAAGGCTATGGAGCTTATAAACTTAGTAAATACTGATTCTACATTAAGAAACCTATTAATGTTTGGAATAGAGGGAACTCACTATGAAA
>OGGR01000619.1_pt1 | contig 19988 bp, 15 predicted proteins | sample 1571321 | NCBI WGS metagenome assembly OGGR01 (sample SAMEA2582048, study PRJEB24529) | metagenome | biome: Human gut stool | place: China | collected 2011 | reverse complement strand
ACAACCTTATGGATGACGTGTTCAACAACGAGAACGAGAGCTTCATGCAGGAAACGCGGCTTATCGAAAGCGAGTATTCGGTCAATCTTCCGACACGGTTTTACTACAAAAAGCGTTGGAACAATGGCTGGATCAATGTCGTGAATCCTTTTAGGGCTTCCATCGTGTTGGGTACTCCGGGCAGCGGTAAATCCTATGCAGTGGTAAATAATTTCATCAAGCAGCAGATAGAAAAGGGCTTCTCGATGTATGTGTACGACTTCAAATTCAGCGACTTGTCCACGATAGCATACAACCATCTGCTGAACCACCCGGAGGGCTACAAGGTGAAACCGAAGTTTTATGTGATAAACTTCGATGACCCGCGACGTTCGCACCGTTGCAATCCCATTCACCCGGACTTCATGGAGGATATTACGGACGCTTATGAGAGTGCGTACACCATTATGCTCAACTTAAATAAAAGTTGGGTGCAAAAGCAGGGCGACTTTTTCGTAGAATCGCCCATCATCCTTTTCGCGGCTATTATCTGGTATCTCAAAATTTTCCAGAACGGCAAGTATTGTACATTCCCCCATGCGATTGAGTTCCTGAACCGCCGCTATGAGGATATTTTCCCGATACTGACCTCTTACCCGGAATTGGAAAACTATCTTTCTCCGTTCATGGACGCATGGCTCGGAGGGGCTGCGGAGCAGTTGATGGGGCAGATAGCAAGCGCGAAAATCCCTTTGTCAAGGATGATTTCCCCGCAGCTCTATTGGGTGATGTCGGACAGCGAGTTCACGCTGGACATCAACAACCCCGAAGAACCGAAAATACTCTGTGTGGGCAACAATCCCGACCGTCAGAATATCTACGGGGCCGCTCTCGGTCTGTATAACTCCCGTATCGTGAAACTCATCAACAAGAAAGGGATGCTGAAGTCGTCGGTCATCATCGACGAGCTGCCCACGATTTATTTCAAGGGGTTGGACAACCTTATCGCCACCGCGCGAAGCAACAAGGTTGCCGTGTGTCTGGGCTTTCAGGATTTCAGCCAGTTGGTGCGCGACTACGGTGATAAAGAAGCGAAGGTCGTGATGAACACCGTCGGCAATATCTTTTCCGGTCAGGTGGTGGGTGAAACCGCCAAGACGCTTTCCGAACGCTTCGGTAAGGTGTTGCAGAAACGGCAGTCCATTTCCATCAACCGGCAGGATGTTTCCACCTCCATCAACACGCAGATGGATTCACTCATCCCGCCGAGCAAGATTTCCGGCTTGACGCAGGGTATGTTTGTCGGTTCGGTATCCGACAACTTCAACGAGCGTATCGAGCAGAAGATTTTCCATTGCGAGATTGTCGTGGATGCCGAGAAGGTGAGGCGCGAGGAGAAAGCCTACAAGAAAATCCCCGTCATTACCGACTTTACGGACGGGGACGGCAACGACCGCATGAAGGAAACGGTTCAGGCGAATTACAGGCGCATCAAGGAGGAAGTGAAGCAGATTGTTCAAGAGGAACTGGAACGTATCGCAAATGATGAAAACTTGAAACACCTGTTGCAGCAGAAATAACAGATTCCTTTATATATGAAAAAGGGGATGTGTCAAAACACCCAAAATATGAAAATTACCCCTGTCACAGATATCTGTAGCAAGGGTAATTTTGTTAAAAAGAGAGTTTTGACACCCTCTTTTTATTCTCAGATTTGAGATGCTTGTTGATGGTGGTAATGGCAAGCATCAGCAAATAATTTTTCAGTTCTGTATCGTCTTTAAGCAGTATGCTGTATTCTTCGGCAAACATTCTCAACAGTCTGGTTCTGAGTTTCGACATTTCTTCACCGAAAGGTATCTGTCGGTTTTCTTGCCAATACTCAATCACTACGGAAGATACCAGCCACTTGAACTCGGATTTCATCTCTTTGCCGAGTTTCTTGAAGCGGATTTGTTCGCTAATTGGCGGCTCGTTGTATGGCATTATGTCTGCCGGGTCATAAACGGATATACTGCCGATACCATAATCCATGATTATCGGTAAATCAGTTTTTACATCATTCTTATGTTTCTTCTTTTTAGCCATACCCGTTATTGTTGCAGGAAACCTTTACCTTTATCAGTAAGATAGTATTTCTGTTGCGGACTCTTGGAGCCTATGGGATAAAGTGAAAGGACCAAACCGGAATTTATTGCCGGATGGATATAGTTCTTTAAGAAATTCCTTTTATCTTTCATTCCCGTTTTCTCCATGATTTCTTTAGCAGAGAGAGTGTTGTTCCCAATAGCAGACAACAGTTTTCCTAACTGTGGGGTTACTGTGGGGTTACTATAGGGTTGCTGTGGGGTTGCTGTGGGGTCTTGTCCTACTGTAGTTCTTGTATAATGAAACACAATCCATACAGCATTGCCGTCGGTATGAAACTCCGGATCCGGAATACCGACACGGCGACATTCGTTTACCATAAGGGCTATGCCACGTCCCCAACTCTCCAATACTGCACTTTTGTACAGCACATTGGCTACTATCAGATTTTGTGGTTCGGAATTGTGGCCACCCAACAGTTTCTCAATGGTAATATCAGGCGGAAATGTTCCGCTGTTTTCAATCTCCACGCGGTCATCATAGATAGCAATCCCGACTGAACTGCCGGGGCGATGGTAAACACGATGTGCAAAAGCATTTATGCAACATTCTCTCAATGCCTTATATGGCACATTCAGTTCCTCTTCTCTGTACAAACCTTCAATTTTACCGGAAAGGGACAAATGCTTGAAGAAAAATGCCATTGCAGCATCCAGCAAGTTGAATATATTGCCTGTCACACGCTGATTATCTAAAAATTCATCTTTTGTCGTTCCTTTGAACCGGGCTAAACGGAGCAGACATTGGGGATAATGGTAGAAGTTTCGTCCGAATAGGACAACGGAAGCATTGTTCAGCTTTCCATCATTCAACAAGTCAAATTTTTCAAGGATGGTTCGGACATCCTCCTGCATAGAACCTTCCGGCAAACGTCCGCCTCTGATTCCTCCACGTACTGCGCCCAAGATTGCCGTTTCGTCAAGGTCGGATATTTTCAAGCTGGGATTTTGCATGGAATCCCAAGCATAGGTTCCGCCTCGCTGCATAACCAACAGGTTGTATATACCCTGCGGCATGGCAGATGTAACGCTCTCTATCCGTTGATAAGCCCTCCCCTTATAGGTGAACGGGCGCATATATCGTTGTTCTTCCGCTGATAAAGCTATAACACTTTTGTTCGTTCCCGGAATGTCTGTATAGGATATATCAATGGTCGCAAACGGCTCGATTCGTCTGATGGTTTCCGCAATATCGCGCTTCGTCTTGTCGCTCACTTCCTGACCGATAATCTTTCCCTTGTCGGTTACACCGAACAGCACCGTGCCGCCCGTACCGTTCAGGAAGGCACAAAGAGTTTCCATTCCACGCTCCAACTGCCCGGTAGTTTCTTTGAACTCAACTGTCCCGCCTTCGGCTCCGGCAATCAGTCCGTTCAATATTTCGAGGTTATCTATTTTCATCCGTCATTGATTAATACTTGCAAAGTTAATGATTTTAATCGGCTTTCCGGCAGATAATAGAGTGATTGTAAATGAAGAAGGATAAGAAACCGTATAATCCGGCCGCTTATCCTTTGTTTGGCATTCGTTTATCTCCTCATCCGCTCCAATTCATCGTCATGTCGCATCTTCGCGTTCAGTTTGTCCTGCATCTTTTCAAGGAAGTAGGTGCGACTGTCGCTTTTCCTGCGTTTGATGTCCGTATAGAAGCGGTAGCAGTCTTTGGACTCCACACCGAAAAAGGAATAGAGGACAGGGGCAAGCTCTTTCAGCGAAGCCTTGCCGCCATTGATGCAGCCGGTGGCGTAGAGGGCATAGATTAGCTCTACCAACTCGACGGCATTACCGGTCCATTGCAGGGCTGGGACTGTGGCTTTGGTTTCGGATGTGGATGTTAGTGGTGGCACGGAGGTAATTGCAGAAGCGGATACTATCTTCTGCATCTTTCGGATGAAGGATAACGCCTTGCGGATATACACAGTTACGACATTCTCCTCCGATGCCGACAAGTTCTGTGGATGGTGCTGTAATTCGATTTCGGCAAAAGCCAACGCCACAATAATATGCTTGGCATCATTGCCGCCGTAGCACAGGTTTATTACTTCCTGCACGAATCCGCCGTATGCCGTTTCCGTGCTACCGTTGTCTTTTCCGTTTATCATGGCGAAAAACTGTGTTTCCGCCAGTATGAGATGATTCATTATCTTTTCTGTTTTGAGGGTTTACACTTGTTTATCAGTGTGCGCACACTGATATATGGTACAAATCATAGCCCTAAACACGAGAAAAGATTGTGAGAAAATTGTACTACATTGTTTTTCAGAAAGATAAAATTCAAAAATAATTTTATCCTTGATTGCATCCCTTGTGAAATGTGTTCAGATTCTGAACATGTGTTCACTTTCTGAGCACGGAAATCCCGCCAAGATGTTCATAATCTGAACATTTTATGCCCGTGGCTCTTTATGATAGGTAAGCCGGATTACTCCGTCCCTATAAGTTTTGTTCTCCATAAGCCGCCAGTCATTCATAGGTAGTGCTGACTTGAAAAAACGCGCTCCGTTTCCGTCGATGGTTGGAACAACGTATAGTATGATTTCATCTATCACGTTCATCCGTAACAGTCCGTTGGCATATTCGGTATTCCCGGCAGTTACTTCCAACAAATGGCAAATGCTTCCACCTTCCTCCCTCCATTCTTGAAGCACGGATACCGAATAGTCGGATGTCAGCTTATACAGGGCATTGGCACGTATTTCATCCATACCGTAATCTTCGGTTTGAAGCAACCGCTTCCGGGGATGCAGTTTCATCGGACAGCCATCTATTGAGATAACGGCAAGTAATTGTATTTTCGCCATAACGTATTTTCTTTCCTTTTTGGCGAGGCAAAAAAGTAGCGTGCAATTCACACTACTTTCAAGCGATGGCTCTGGTAAAGCCTTTACGGAGAGTACGTGAATGCACGCTATGCGTAAGCATAGCATAAGCATCACGCAATCGTCTCCGTAGTTCCAATTTACCAGATTTTCGCTTGAAACGCCTTGCGGTCTTATGTCTATATCATCGGCGAAAAGTTACCCGATCGCCTGCTATTTTCTGAAATACAATTGCAAAGTTAATCAATTATTGCCATTTACAGCCATACTCCGGTCAGTTTTCTTCATTCAATCCATACTCTACCAATTTATTATACAGCGTTGTCCTGCCGATACCCAGTATCTTTGCAGCCATTTTCTTGTTACCGGCTGCTTGTTTCAAAGCACGCAGGATACGTCCTCTTTCTTCATCCCCGCTCTTCAATGTAAAACAAGCGGAAGTAGCGGACGGTTCATTGTCAAGTTCCAAATCGGCTTCGGTTATCATATCGCCTTCTGATTGCAGGACTGCCGTCTGTATCTTCTGTTTCAACTCGCGCACGTTGCCCGGCCACGCATGGGCGAGCAGGGCATTACGGGCAGATGCGGCAAACCCTTTTACTTCACGTTCCAACTCACGGTTTGCCATTTCACGGAAGAACTCGGCCAATGGCATGATGTCTTCCGGGCAGTCGCGCAAGGGCGGCATGGTTATCACATACTCCTGCAAGCGATAGAGCAAATCCTGCCGGAACCGCTTTTCCGTTACGGCTTTCTGCAAATCCTCGTTGGTTGCAGCCACTATCCTCACGTTGGCTGTTTTGTCCTCCTTTGCACCGACGGGACGGTAACGGCGTTCCTGTATGGCGCGGAGCAGCATCTGTTGCATCTCCATTGTTAGGTTGCCCACTTCGTCAAGGAACAGCGTGCCGCCATCCGCTTCCAGAAAATACCCCGTCTTGTTTGCTTCGGCACCAGTAAACGCACCCTTGACGTGTCCGAAGAAGGCGGATTGTATCAATGACGGGGACAAGGCTCCGCAGTCCACTGCCACAAAAGGTTTATCGGCAAGTTTGCTTTGTTGGTGTATATGTTGTGCGATATGTTCCTTGCCCGTACCGTTCTCGCCCAGTATCAGCACGCTCATCCGGGTGGTGGCTACAAGGCGCACACGTTTCTTGATTTTCTGATAGGCTTCGCCCTGCCGGACGAATATCGGAATGTTCCATTGTAGTCGCTTTTCATGTTCTTTTTGCAGGGTGCGGATAAGCGGTATCAGTTTATCCTCCAACAACTGTTTCTGTATGTAATCCTTTGAGCCGAGCTTCATACTTTCCACTGCCGTATGCACCTCCCCGTAATTGGTCATAACGATAAACACCTGCTGTTTGTCGTTGGCACGCATCCACCGTAACAACTCTATGCTTTCACCGTCGGGGAGGCGTAGGTCGGCAACGACAATATCATCCACCTCTGACTTTGCCAATAGTTTCTTGGCAGTGGCAAGATTATATGCCGACATAGTATCGAAGCTGTCTTTCTTCAGCAGGTTGCAGACATAATCGTTATAGACGGGGTTGTCCTCAATCACAAATACTTTCATCCGACAACCTCCTTTCCTTTTGCGCAAGTTCTATGATAACTGTTCCCATACGAAGCATGGCATCCACGCATTTCCGCAATTCCATTTCGGAACATTCAGATTCTTGATGCAGCAGTTCATACAGGTTCCACAAGGGTTTGTCAGCACGGATAACAGCCCATGAACTTCGCTGACGGTGCATCCATTCGTCCAACGCCTTGCGGTCATTCCTCTCCATGATTTCCCGGACAGCCTGCATATCCTTTTCTGTTTCGGTTATCAAACGGTCGAGCATCGCCCGTTTGTCACCATATGCAAGCAGAGAGGACAAGTCGGGAAGTTCATCCTTGTCCGTACTTGTCAAAAGGCATTTGTCTGATACAGCAACCAGTTCGGAAATGGAAAATGGCTTGAATAGGCAGGCGGTAAATCCATTTTCCAACAGCTCCTCTTCGCTGCAACTGCCGGAGGCGGTCGCCACGACAATGGGAATCTCTTTCGAGTTGCTGACACTTGACGAGCGTAACAACTCCAACACCTCATAGCCGTTAATCTCCGGCATTTTCATATCGGTTATCATGAGGTCGTATGTGTGCTGCCGCATGGCTTCCATTGCATCGCCAATAGTGGTGAACGTGTCGCAATGCACACCTATACCAGCATACATTTCCTTTGTCATGGATAATACCATCGGATTGTCGTCCAATACGATGACAGAATAAGGTCTTTCTATATGAGCCAGACTTTCTGCGGCTGTCTGTTCTTCAATACCAATATCGGCAGTGTTCATTGGCAACTCCACAGTAAAACGACTGCCTTCTCCTTTTTCGCTTTCCAAGCGTATAGTGCCGCCAAGCATCCCGACTATCTGTTTCACAATGCTTAACCCCAATCCGAAACCGTCTTGCGTGGCGGCGTTGGAAAGCCGCTCGAACGCTCCGAACACTCGCTGTTGTTCTTCCGCACTCATGCCGGTTCCGGTGTCCTCTACTACAAGGGTCAGCCTATTGCCGTCATAGCTTATGACAAGTGAAACGCTTCCGGCATTCGTGAACTTGACGGCATTGCCCAGCAGGTTGTCGCATATCTGTATGATGCGCTCCTTGTCGCCATTCAGGATAATACCCTCCGGGCACTCGATGGTAAGTTTAAGATCTTTTGCTTCTGCTTGTTGCGTAAACTCCGTTTGCAACAGCTCCGCGATGTTTTCCAAACGAAACGGACGGACATTCGCCTGTTCCTTGCCGCTGTCCAAGCGGAAGAAGTCAAGCAGGGAGTTGAGCATGTCGGTCATTCTCTTGGAGGCTTGCAGGATATTGTCCGCATAACCGCTTATCTTTTCTTCTTCGTTGTCCTGCATCAGTTCCGCATATCCATGTATGGCAGTCAGTGGTGTGCGTAGCTCGTGGGTGATGGTGTGCATCGCTTTCTTGCGTGAGGCTATCAACGATTCGTTTTGTTTTACTGACTTTTGCAGTTGCCCGATTAAATCTGTTGTCTTACGTTTGTACTGCTTGATGCGGGTGGCATAGCGGTGAATGATGATGTATGAAATAATGAGCAACAGCAGCATGACACCCGTTATGATACCTACCTGCAAGAACGACTTTTCACGCATAGCGGATATTTCCGCCTCACGTTCCTGCAAGTCAGCCTGCACCTTGTGGTCCATCTGCTGGATAAGGGTTTGCAGTTGGCGGTTCAGTTCCGCATTGCGGCTGGCAAGGCTGTCGGCATATTCCGACAGACGATGGCTTTGGGCACGTTGTTGCGCTATCATATCACGGTTCAGTGTGTAGAGCATCGTGGTGGTCGTCGTCGGAGGTGCTTCCTGTTTCTTGCCGAACAACCCGAGAAAACCTTTCCTCCTCTGTTTCTTCGGCTCTTCCTGCCTGCTCGTTTGCACTATCACCGGCACCTGCTTGGCTATCCGGCGGTTGATGTCCGCCTGTTGTTCCAGAGCCTCCATGATGGCGCACAGCCGCTTTTCCTTGTCCTCCAGCAAGTGGCGCACGCTGTCTATGCGCACCGATTCGTAATGGCTCTTGAAGCGGCAAAGCATACTATCCACCGTCATCCGTTGCCGCCGGTATGCCGCCACATCCTTATCGTCCCATTCCAGCACCGACTCGCCCAAAAGAGACAACTCCACCACACCCACATACGCATCGTGTGTTTCCTTGCGGAAGCGGTTGATTTCACGGTTCTCCCGTTCCAGCAACTCCAAGTCGCGCCATTCTCCGAGCCACGTGCAGATGATGCCGCCCACCAGCAGGACTATCAACAGATAGCCTGCGGCAAGCAGCTTGCGGAAATGCTTGGTAGTGGTAACGAATTGTTCGCTCATTTGCTGTTTGTGTAAATACCGTTATTTAAAATACGCATATAGGTCGTGGAACTTCGCAGGTTCATGGATGAGAATGGCGGCCATGCTGCCTATGACCGCCACCAGAATTATATATCCGAATAGAATTCTACTCCTCAATGAAACAACCATTCTTCCCTTATTTACAATTGTTATAATTATTAAGGCATCTGACCACCGGCGATAGATGGAATTTCTGTTAGTATGGGATTTCTCGGGATTGAGTTAAAAATTCTTTGGCCACGTATGGCTTGACTTGGAGGAGCGTTTTCATTTACATCAAGCCGATAACATCTATCGTTAAATGTTATAATTCCCCAAATACCAATTGTTCCTGGGATTCTCGCCAATCCTTCAGTAGGTTTAAAAAGAACAACATTATCTATTATTCGATTTTTAACCGCCCGATTCCATGATGTTTTAATACTATTGTTAGGCGTTGGAATATGAGCAACATACCTAATGCCATTGTGCCTAAAACTGGCCATATAACACCCCGAAAAACCTGAACTTAAAGTATCTATGCCATTTGAAGCAACGACTGCTATTCTATCCGCAATATATATGACACAGGCATAGTCTAATCTAAGAAAACGATAGTTACGGGTATATCCTTTTATTTGAAATGTCAAATTACTTTGCGTGACAATCGGAGGGGTCAAACCTACATTATAAATATTTTGATAATGAAACCGTGCAATATTTGTCATTACTGCTTGACTGTTTGGCAATCTTAATGCTTGAATCAAATTCATATATTTACTTACTGTTACTTTCGTTTGTTATAGGCTCGATACATGATGCCATTATATCCATCAGTTTAGACAGACCTTCGGTCTGCGGCTGCTGACTGGCTGTCACATGTATCTGGTATTTTGCCGTTTGGTTGGTCATGCGGGTGTTCTCGCGGGCGGTTGTGACTTTGCCGCTGATTTCCGCATTTATAAACCAATGTTTTGCAGAAGCTTTTGTCTCTACTTCTGCGTTGGTAGTGCTTTTTACGTTTGATGTATCGGTAACCTCCATCTGGAAATCGACATCCACGCGATCTATGAGCAGGGAAGGAATAGGCACCAATCCTATAAACGGAGCCTTGACACTTTGTGACATTGTTGTCATTTTTCCATCCTGCTGTATCGGTCTTTTAATATCGAATTCCAATACACGAGCTGTTTTACCGTCTTCATCAAAAGCAATTTTCTGGTAGAAATTCCATGCTGTCGCTGCCAATTCCTGTTGAGCTTCGGCTGCTGCAATAAGCGGTGCTGCAATCAGTTCCCGCATGGGAAGCCCCTTAAAATTGTCAGTCACATTCGGATCTCCAAGTACAGGGGATGTACCGTTATTTTTAGTCTCTTCCAATGCAGCGGAAATAATCTCTTTCGCTTGCCCGCTTATATTTTCTGCATATTCTTGTTACCCTTGGTTCTTTATTTCTTCTGCCATAACATTTGAATTTTGAAATTGTTAGATGTTTTTTACAAAATCGTCAATGATTCGGGAAATACTCTCCGGAGTCTCCTGAACTTTAAAATTGACGCAAACCTCCATGACATCATCTGTATCTGGTTTTATGTTGCTCATCTGCATCTGGAGATTGGCTCTGAGCGGACTGGATAACAGCAAGTTGTTTTCCGGAATCTGTGATTCCACGCTTCCGACCTTCGCCTTGAACTTTATCTGCACATTATCCATTGCAAGATAATGATGGGATATCAAGGCTATAAGTGGAATATCAATAGTCTTGTCTCCAACCATGATTTTTTTTGATTGGAACGTATTTGCGTTATTTGCATTTGTTCCTTCAAAAAGTCTGGTCAGATTTTGTATCTGATGATTCTGTAATGTATCTTGTGCACAGTTTACGGCGTACTGCAAACCATTCATAATATCAGAGAATGAATTGGTTTGAACACTGTCCGGCTCATCGTCATTATTTTTCTTGCCTCTGTGAAAAAGTCCCATGTTTTTAATTTAAATACTTGATTTGTTGTCTTTAATGAGCACCAATCTTGACAATGTCCGGCTTACAGCTTCCATATTTACACTGGAGACTATATTATTATTGACAATGCCTTGATGCCAAAACCAATATGGTGGATTCGCCGTGTGTTCCATCACGTCCTCCTTTCTTTATTGGGGTTATACTTCGGTTCTTTCCGTTGCGGGCGGAACTTTTTCCGCCCGACGGTTTACTGCTTCCTCAAGGTAGGCAATGCTCCATTAAGTTCGTAACGCCACTCTGAACCTGCGTTCTGCAAAGCGGTATTCATGGCATCGACGGCTTTCTGCCAGGTAACGCTGGTGCCGTCCACCTTCGTAGCTTCGGGGGCGGTGCCTACCTTTTTGTAGCCGATGCCTTGTTCCTGATTGTTCTTCCAATAGCAGGCGGTCACGGTGGTGTAGCTATCTCCAAACAAGCCGCCGATATGCACATTGCCGGTGCTGCTACCCGTACTGGTTACGTTGCCCGTGGCATAGCAGGCAAGGACGCAGCTTCCTCCGTTTAATCCCACTACACCGCCGCCAAAGTTATTCTTTTGGGAAGCTATTTCTAAGGTCACGTTGCCTGTGGCATAGCAAGCTGTCATGGTGCCCCATTTTTCTCCTGCCACACCGCCGACATAGTGCTTTCCCTTCACAGTGGCAGAGGAGCTGCATCCGATGATGGAACCGGCCTTTTGTGAACCCACCACACCGCCGACACAATCTGTGCCGCTGACGCTACCCGACACCGAGCAGTTTTCAATGGTGCCCCAGCTATATCCTACCACGCCGCCAGTACAGCCAAACATGTGATTGCTTGTTATCTGTATGCCTTCCATCACCACGTTCTTCACCATACCAGCTCTATTGAGATAGCCGAACAGACCCACAAATTGGTCATTTGTCGTAACGGTCAACCCCGTGATGGTATGGCCGCCGCCGTCGAAAGTGCCTTTGTATGAGTTATCGAAGCTTGTGCCTATCGGCGTCCAGCCTTTGCCCGTCAGATCAATGTTTTTGTCGAGGGTAATGTTAATGTCGGTCTTACCTCCGTTCACTAATTCGGCTACATTCATCAGGCCATCGGCGGAGGTCACGGTGTAGCTGCCGTCGCTCTCTATGGTATAGCCCAGGTCTTTTGCCGCAGCGAGGGAGACGGTGTAGGTATATTCACCGCCCGCCTGCCAGTCGGTAGCATTCTTCATCTTATAAACGAAGGTCTTGCCGTTAGTGAAGGTGCAGGTAATGAAGGTCGTGCCAGCTGCCACACTTTGCGGGGCTACGAGGGCGATGTAGGTGTTGCTGCCCTTGTCATACGGGACGATTATATCCGGGTTGTCGCCTTCGGTGGAGAGCCCCGTCAGCTGCACGGATGCCAGCCCCTCGGTGTAGTCCGTCAGAACGATGGTTACCCGCGCCGTGCGGTGGGTGAAGCGGAGCGTGGGGCTGCCGTAGGTCACCGTCTGTCCGTCGGCTACGATGAGGTCGCTGCCCTCAAAGTCCTTCTGGGTACTTTGGTTGGCTTTTACCTTCACAGCAGGCGGGGTTGTCTCGCCAGCGGTGTAGGGCCACCACGCCGTAACGGTGATGTCGTTGTGGTTGGTCCAGTAGTACGGGTCGGTGGAGGTCAGCGTGGCGCTGGCGGGGTCGGCGGTGGAGGGCATCACGTCGTATGCCTTCACCGTACCGTCCATAAGGACTGCCACACTCTGCACACCCTCCCAATTGCCGTCCACTGGGGCACGGGTGCCGGCGATGGCTGTCGCGGCGGGGTTCAGCCCCGTGGCGGTGAAGACGATGGATGTGCCTTCCGCCCCTTCCGGCAGGAAGCCTGCTTCGTCCTGCGTGCAGGCGCCCAATAAGAGGGCGAGCGCTGCAAGTGCAAAAAATCTTATCCTCATAATATCTGTTATTTTATTACTCTGGTTCTTTCCGTTGCGGGCGTAACTTTTCCCCCCGACGGTTTACTGCTTCCTCAAGGTGGGCAATGCTCCCTTAAGTTCGTAACGCCACTCTGAGCCTGCTTTCTGCAAGGCGGTGTTCATGGCATCAACGGCATTCTGCCAGGTAACGCCAGTGCCGTCCACCTTCGTGGCTTCGGGGGCGATGCCTTCCTTATTGTAGCCGATGCCTTGTTCATGATTGTTCTTCCAATAGCAGGCGGTCACGGTGGTGTAGTTTCCTCCCAAAAAGCCGCCGATATATACATTGCCAGTGCTACTACCCGTACTGGTTACGTTGCCCGTGGCATAGCAGGCAAGGACGCTGCTTCCTGCGTTGAATCCCACCAGACCGCCGCCAAGGATATTATTTATGGGGTCTATTTCTATGGTCACGTTGCCTGTGGCATAGCAAGCGGCCATGGTGGCACCCGAATTCGTCTCACCTGCCACGCCGCCGACCTGGACCATTCCCTTCACTGTGGCGGAGGAGCTGCATCCGGTGATGGAAGCCTCCCATTGAATACCCACCACACCGCCGGCGCATATCGTGCCGCTGACGCTGCCCGACACCGAGCAGTTTTCAATGGTGCCTCCCCAGCTAAATCCTGCCACGCCGCCGGCATAGCCCAACCTGTGATTGCATGTTATCTGTATGCCATCCATCACCACGTTCTTCACCGTGCCAGCTTTACCGAGCCTGCCGAACAGACCCACATATTGGTCATTTGTCGTAACGGTCAGCCCCATGATGGTATGGCCGCCGCCGTCGAAGGTGCCGGTGTATGAGTTATAAAAGTTTGTGCCTATCGGTGTCCAGTCTTTGCCCGTGAGGTCGATGTCGGCGGTGAGGGTGCAATTTATCGATCTGTCTTTTTGTGCGGCTTCGTTCCATGCCAGTAGGCCGTCGGCGTTATAGACCGTGTAGGTCTTGGTGTTGCTATCGTAGATGTAGCCCAACTCGGCTGCGCCACTCTCGCCGCCGCCGTCAGCCCAATCACCGATGGTGCAACCCTCTAATGTCAAGCCAGTGGCGTTCACCTTAACGGTATATTTATAGCGGCTACCCGCTTCTAATACGACGTTGTTCTGCGGACGGAAGTAGAAGGTGCCGCCCCCGAGTTCCACCTTGACGAACGGTTTGCCTGCCGCAACGGTCTGCGAGGCAGTCAGTGCCTCGTAGGTGTTGCCGCTTGCGTTGTAGGTCTTGATGGCGGTCGGGTTACCGTTATCGGCGGACAGGCTCACGAGGCTCACCGTGGCACCGGCGACGCTCGTGAATCCCGTGCCGGGCTTCAGTTCGATTGTCACGCGTGCCGTGCGGTGGGTAAATTCAAGAGTCGGGTTGTTAAATTCCACCTTCCGGTTCTCAGCAGAGATGAAGTCGCTGTTCTGGAAGTCAGCCAATTTGCTTTGGTCTTCGGCCACCTTCACGGCAGGCATCTGTGTGATGTTGGCATTGTCGAAGGGCCACCATGCCGATACAGTAATCGGGTCGCGACTGGTCCAGTAGTGCGGGTCGTTCTCGCGTGAGAGTGTGGCACTCTTGAAATCGGTAGAAGCCGTTACGGTGTATTCCTTTACCGCATCGCCCGTCTTGAGTGCCACGGAAGTGACGCCCTGCCAGTCGCCGTCCACGGTGGCACGGGTTGATGGGGCTGCCTGCGGCGTTGCCTCTACGGACAGTCCGGTGGCACGGATGACTACGGGGTATTCTCCTTCGGGCAGACGGTTATCGCCAGCAAGTTCGTCCTGTGTGCAGGCGGCGAGGGCGAACAGCAGTGCGGTGGCTGCGGGGATAAATAATCTATGTCTCATAATTCTTCATTCTAATCGATTAATTATTAACATCTTACAGGTCAGCACCCACATCTCCACCGTCTATATCGTTCCACTTTGCAATGGTGGCTTCGCTGACTTCAAGGACTTTGTTGCGTACCTTGACGGTATAGGTATAGTTGTTGCCCGCCTGCAGTGCGCCGTCGGGCACGGTGAGTGTGGCATGATATTCCTGACCTTTGTAATTCACAACCAACGGCAGGGATGCAACTGTCTGCGGGAAGAGGATGATCGATGACGTGAGATTGCCGTCTGCCAGATTCATGGTCAGTTCTCCGGTCTGTGCCCCGTTGTCTGCGGTGGCAATACCGTCGGCCGTGTTGAACGTACCGGTGAGTAACAATCCGTCCAGCGTGTAACGTTCAGGCTTGACCACACTGAAATTCACGCCGTCGCCCGCCTCGAAGGTAAGGGTTATCTGGCTCATGCGGTGGTGGAAGGAGTTGTCTTCACCGCCTTTGGCGGTTTTGTCGGTGAAGTTTACTACTGGGTTGTTTTTGTCTCCCGTGGCTCCTGAAGCAAAGAGGAAGTCGATGGCAGGCTGGTTCTGCTGCGCCGTGGCATCGGTCGTGGCTGTGAGGATGCCTCCCGCCGCGTTGTACGGATAGTAGGCGCGGAAAGTATGGGTCTTTGTATCTTCGATATAGATAACCTTTCCTTCTGCCTCAAATTTCCCGTTTTTCAGGATGAAAGGCACGTTGCCGTACTGGGAATCGTTGCCGATGTCGGTGATGCCGATACGGTCGCCGGCAGTCCAGGTGGTTCCGCTGGCGCGGGTGGCGGGGGCGATGTCGGCGGTAAACTGGGCGGCCACGGGGTCACCGTTCAGGTTCTCGTTGTCGTTGTTGCAGGCTACCAGTGCGAGGGCGAGCATCGCAAGTGCAAAAAATCTTGTCTTCATTATATTCTGTTATTATATTAGTTAAATTCCATTTCAATAATTGCTGCACCTTAGCAAAATCAAAGCAAGCTTTGCTTCTGCGTTCGGTTTGCTAATTATTTACAAATCGGCATTTACATCATCACCTTTCACTTCTTCCCAGCCGTTGATTTCGACTCCGTCCACTTCCATGCCTTCGGGAGTCTCAACCAGCGTTCCGCCGAGGGTCAGCGATTCGCCCTTTCCGGTGTTGAACCCCTTGAGGGCTTCCGTGATGTCGCTTTTCAGCGTCGTGGGGGTCGGGTTGCCGTCCGCATAGCGGATTTCACCCGTCAGCAGTTGTTCCGTGCCGGTCACACCCAGCAACCGCACCGTGGCTTTCCACTTGCCGGCATCGTCACCTTCGGTTATCTTGGTGAAGGGCAGCACGACGTTTGAAGCGGCTCCGTAGGTATCGGTAGCGAAATCGAGAGTTCTGGCTGCACCCGTCAGATGGGCAACAATCTCCGTGATGCGTCCGGCGGCATCCCCCGTCGGTTTGATGATAAGCGTCAGTTCGCGTACCTGCTGCTTCATTGCGGCGGTCAGCGGATAGTCCTTGTCTTTCTCGATGCTCACCTGTTTCGTATAGGTGAAGAACCATCCCGGGGCATTGTTCACAAAGGCATCCGTTCCTGCCCGGTTTCCCGTGGCTGCGGCAATGGTGGCGGTGGTACCATTTACCATGATTCCTTCAGCAGGGTTCCACACCGCAAGGGTGTAGCTGCCCGGAGCAAACAGATGGTTGGGGGCATGGGTGGCGGAAGTCTCCGTACCCGTATAGTCACCCATGGTAACCGTCCATGTGGTAGGTATGTCGATACCCTCACCGCGTGCCGACCAGTCGGCTGTCACCGCAATCTTCCCATAGTCGGGATGCGGCGTGTCATAAAGCGTGTCCTTCACGCAGGAAGAGAGCAGCACGGCGGCTGCCATTCCTACCATATTTATATATTGTCTTGCTTTCATACTCTATTCCTCCGTATTAGAATAACTTCCATACCAATGTCACACCGGCGTTGATGGGGCCACACCAATTTTTTGTCTCGTTGCCACAGCGCACGCGCACACCATCGATGACTTCATATTTTTCGAAATCGGCATTCAGGTAGCCCAAACCGAGGTTGAAATCAAGATCTAATGCCTTGTTTAGTCGCAGCTGATAGCCGGCGGTGATGCCGCCACCCATCAGGTCGCCCTGCTTGCCTGTTTCGGAAAGCTTGTAGTTGAACTGTCCAGCCTTGAACATCGCGCCCAGATGCCAGGCTTTCTTCTCACCCATATAGTAACGTACTTCCGGAGCCACTTCCCAGAGTGCATAGCGGCGGTCTTTGTCACTCCAGCTCCAAGAAGTCCACGAGCCGTTTACGGCAATGCCCCACGATGGACAGATGCGCCATTCAAGTCCTAAATCTGGTGTCAAGGTAGCCCAGCGCAGCAGGTTGGCACGCAGGGAGAGATGATAATCAGTTGTGATTTTGGTTTCCGACAGCGTGTCGGCAAGTGTATTTTGTTGAGCGGTTTTCTCGGCTTCTGCCTTTTCAGCGGCAAGTCGGGCTTCTTCCGCCTTGCGCTGCTCTTCGGCAAGCCGTTCCTGCTCGGCACGCTTCTCGGTTTCTAAGCGTTCGGCTTCCGCCTTGCGTCGTGCTTCTGCTTCCGCATCCGTCACGGCTGTTTCCTTTACCGGTACCGTCAGGCGCACGGTGACAAAATCACCCTCTGTCACATGATTGCGGGTAATGAAGTTTTCTTCCTTGATTTTCGCTCGTGTAATCAGTTCTGATTTCACACGGTTGGCACGAATCTTCGCTGTTGCAAGGTTCTTGACTTCACTGCTCTGCGAATTGCAATATCCGTCAACCAATAGCGGCAGTTTGCCGTCAAGAATTGTTGCTTTGTTGTTTTCGATACATTCCAACAGGCGGGCAAGTTCCGTGTCATTGCCATTCCAAGGCACGTAGAACATGTCCTTCTGCGTAACGAACCGGAAGGTGTAGGTCGTGTCTGCTTTCTGCTGCGCAATGACAGGAAAAGTTAGCGTCATCAGCCACAGAAACAGGGTAAGAAAAGTGATTTTTCTGCTCATATAAACTTGAATTCATTATCTTTGTCATCTCCAAAGGTAATAAATGCCATTCAGCGCCCAAAATATTACAAAAACTTTTTTTGCTAAAACACAGCGTTTTATAAAAATTGTCGTTTGAGCACTTTTCACATTGTCGTCTGAGCACTTATTTTGTCAAATCGGCACTTTTTGAGTTGTCGAATTAGCACTTTTGTGGCTGTCGAATTAGCACTTTTTGTAGTATGAGCACTTTTGGAAAATGGGTTTCTGAGAGCTTTTTCATCGGATTTTTACCACGCAAATCACTTCAGATTTGCTTTTTTCCACTTGGCAGGCGTACATCCTTCCTTCTCGGTAAATAATTTGATAAAGTTACTGCGGGAAAGAAAACCGGAAGACTCAGCCAGCTTCTGTATATTGATCTCCGGATGCTCCTTCAGTATGTTTTTCGCATACTCCAACCGGAGACTGGTTATCCATTCGCGGAATGTCATTTTATACGTAGTCTTGATATAAGCGGAAAGATAGGTACGGTTCGTATGAAGTATTTCGGACAGTTCTTTTATGGTAAGTCCCTGCTGGACATAGCCGTCTGTCTTTATCCAGTTGGCCACTTTCTCTATAATTTCTGTATAGGACACTGGAACTTCTTTCTCAGAAACTATTTTAGGTTCTGTTTCTGTATCTGTCAGAAGTTCTTCTTCAGACTGTATATCTTGCTCAAAAGCATTTTCCACCTGTTCATAGAACAGCAGGTAGTTCTGATAGCTGTAGAAAAGATAGCTGTAGAACGGTATTGACGACAAAATCCAGATAAAAACATATTTGTCTGGCAGAAATGTCAGCAATCCGCATCCGACACCGAAGATAACAGCCCAATAAGTGAATATGGAAAGCCATTCGATATATGTACCTATATCATCCGCCTGAGTTTCATTGAAAATCCGAATGGCTCTACGGTATGCAATTATGACTCTGCGAGCTAAAACGACTCCAAAAACGACTAACCATACAGCTAAAGCAAATAAAGAGAATTTTTGCATGATTCCGCTTGGCAACAGGAACAACACAACTCCGGAAAGAGTTGAAAATATAATCCATAAAATGATATGTGTCCACACACGCCGTTTGGTAATGTAAAAACGATCAAGCAACATTATCAATGCCGAACTGAACAGAGAATAGCACAGGAAGTATGTGGACATGTTCATCAATATGGCAGAATCCGCATTTTTGAATCGGATACCAAAGAAGAAATGTACCGAATAATTTGCCGAAAGCAGCAGCATAGCTATACCCATAATCTGTCGGGAGCGGAGATAATTCTTGAAAATTTTCTTTTCAGGAGTCTTTGCAAACAAAAAATAAAAGCCGAAGAATAACATCAACGGCAGTGCGGTATAAAGTGAAAAACTGTATATAGATGGCTCCATTGTTATGCTTATTTGATTTTGATACAAAGTTACGTCTTTTTCTTCACAAATAGACACATAATCTATGATTTAACGTTATAGATTCGGTCATATTAGATTGAAAAATTATTAGAATTAAAGCCAGTGGTGAAAAATTCAACCACTGGCTTTTTCTGTCAAGACTTCGATATTAAAGTTTTACACCTTTGGATTCCGATAAACCGGGTCTCCCTATAATTAAATGACTGCGTACAAAGTCCACGTGCGGGCTTTCCGGCTGTTGTTCCGTCTGTTTTTTCTCGTTGCCTTGCCGGTTCTCTTCTGTGTTTTCCTGAGCCGGAGCCAGCTCAAGCTGTATCTTGCGGTCCAGTGCGGCGAGTTCGGACTTCAGCTGTTTCAGCTCGTCCTCCTTCTTCCACACCTTGCCCGCTATCTCCTGCAACTGCGGAATCTCCTTTTCCAGCACTTCGTTCTTAGACTTGTACTGGTCGATGATGGTCGGAATCCTCTCCAATGCGTTCAGAAAGTTTCGTGCGGCAGCAATCGGGTCTGCCATCGCCAGATGCCCGTTGTTGTAGGTGTACTTGTAGTTACCCTCCACCACGAAGCGGTTGTCAGTGAACTCCAGACCTTCTTTGAGTGTCCTCTCGCTGACCACCTTTATCGGAAAGCCGTAAAGTTCCCCGACAGCCTTGTACAGTCCACCAGTCGTGGCGTTCTTGGCGATTTCCTGCAAACGCTTACCGATGACCTTCTCATCCGTTGAATCCACGCCGTCCACCTTGACAAGATTAAGGCGGCTGCCTTCCTTATCAGTCTGCACAACGGAAAGAAAACGGTTCCAGTCTTCCGTCATGGCTTCGATGAAAGCCGTGTTGTTGCGCAGTTCTCCCGTCTTGGATTCCAGCTTGAACTCCGAATCGCGCTTGCCCTTGTTGAACGACTTGCGTTCCCCT
>OGGR01000608.1_pt1 | contig 20245 bp, 18 predicted proteins | sample 1571321 | NCBI WGS metagenome assembly OGGR01 (sample SAMEA2582048, study PRJEB24529) | metagenome | biome: Human gut stool | place: China | collected 2011 | reverse complement strand
ATCACCTCTTCGGCAGATGGCATGAAGGTGGCGAAAGCGGATGGTTCTGCAACCCGCATTACTAACGTCGCTGCCGGTGTGAATCCAACAGATGCTGTGAATGTAAGCCAATTGGGCGGGTTGAAAAATGATATTCATAATATGAATAATCGCCTTGGTAAGGTCAATCGTGAAGCTCGTGCCGGGGTTGCCGGTGCTAACGCCGCGGCAAGCTTACCGCAAGTGTACATTCCGGGTAAATCCATGGTGGCGGCAGCCGGCGGTACCTTTAAAGGACAAAATGCCTTTGCGGTGGGATATTCCCGTTCAAGTGATAATGGTAAATTGATCTTGAAACTACAAGGTAACGCCAATACCCAAGGTGATGTAGGTGGTGGTGTTGGTGTAGGCTATCAATGGTAATTTACAACAACCTATAAAGATGAAACCCGACATGATGTCGGGTTTCTTTTTTGCTTTAAGGCGGTAAAAGTGCGGTTGTTTTGGGGCGCGTTTTTATTGAGCAAACTGACCGCACCTTTTAGGTGATGATAAATATAGAGAAAATACTTGCAAAGCCTAATGGGTTTCGGTAGAATTTGTAGGCTTTTTATAGAAGCCGTTTAATGTAATCATTTATTAAACGAGTATTACGATATGTAATACTAACTATGTTTCTGATTTGGAGACTATATAACAGGTAACTTACACCTCCTTTTCTATTTTGAAGTTAGAATTGTGATTGGTGTTAGTTTTTTATTAGCTAAGAACCAACAGAAAAAACTGTTGATGCATTAATGCGTTTAGATTTGGCTGCCGGCGTGGACGTGCAGATCAGCCTAGGTTAATTAAGAGGTTATTACAATGATTGGTTTAGTCGGTCGTAAAGTTGGTATGACCCGTATCTTCAATGAAGACGGTGTTTCAGTACCAGTTACCGTTATCGAAATCGAAGCCAACCGCGTAACTCAAGTTAAAACTCTTGAAAACGATGGCTATACTGCAGTTCAAGTTACTACTGGTTCTAAAAAAGCGAATCGTGTAACTAAACCTGAAGCAGGTCATTTCGTGAAAGCAGGTGTTGAAGCTGGTCGCGGTTTATGGGAATTTCGTACTGAAGGTGAAGAATTCACTTTAGGTCAAGAAATCAATGTTGACATCTTTGCAGATGTTAAAAAAGTAGATGTTACTGGTACTTCTAAAGGTAAAGGTTTCCAAGGTGGTGTTAAACGTTGGAACTTCCGTACTCAAGATGCTACACACGGTAACTCTTTATCACATCGTGTACTTGGTTCTATTGGTCAAAACCAAACTCCAGGTCGTGTGTTTAAAGGTAAAAAAATGGCAGGACATTTAGGTGCTGAGCGTGTAACCGTTCAATCACTTGAAGTTGTTCGTGTAGATGCTGAACGTAAATTGCTATTAGTAAAAGGTTCTGTACCTGGTGCTATCAATGGCGATGTTATCGTTAAGCCGGCAGTTAAAGCATAAGTCTAGGAGATAGAGATGGAATTACAAGTTGTAGGTGCAAACGCACTAACTGTTTCTGAAACTACCTTCGGACGTGAGTTTAACGAAGCTTTGATTCACCAAGTTGTTGTTGCTTATGCAGCAGGTGCTCGTCAAGGTACTCGTGCGCAAAAAACTCGTGCTGAAGTGTCTGGTTCAGGTAAAAAACCTTGGCGTCAAAAAGGTACAGGTCGTGCTCGTTCTGGTGATATCAAATCACCAATCTGGCGTTCTGGTGGTACAACCTTCGCGGCTAAACCACAAGATCACAGCCAAAAAGTGAACAAGAAAATGTACCGTGGTGCTATCAAAAGCATTCTTTCTGAATTAGTTCGTCAAGACCGTTTGGTTGTTGTTGAAAAATTCGAATTAGATGCACCAAAAACTAAAGTATTAGTACAAAAATTAAAAGATTTAGCTTCTAAGAGAAATATTAAAATATTTTATACTGGTAAAAAAATAGATAATTCTCAAGGTGTAGCAGTGTATATAAGTAACTATGATTATTACAAAGATTTTGATGAGGCTTATGAAGAACTTGCTGGAAAAGATAAATCATTGGTTTTAATCTTAGATGAGATACAAGACCCAAGAAATTTTGGGGCAATAATAAGAAGTGCAGAAGTATTTAAAGTAGATTTAATAATAATACCAGAAAGAAATTCAGTAAGAATAAATGAAACTGTTGTTAAAACTTCAACAGGAGCAATAGAATATGTTAATATTTCTAAGGTTACTAATTTATCAGATACAATAAATAAACTTAAAAAGTTAGATTATTGGGTATATGGAGCAGCAGGAGAAGCAAATATAAACTATAATGAAGAAGATTATCCAAATAAAGTTGTTTTAGTTCTAGGAAATGAAGGTAGTGGAATTAGAAAAAAAGTGAGGGAACATTGTGATAAATTGATTAAAATTCCAATGTATGGACAAATTAATTCATTGAATGTTTCTGTTGCAAGTGGTATTCTGCTGTCAAGAATTGTAAATAGATAATGGAGAGAAAATGGAAGATATCAATGCTATTTTAAAAAAAGCACAGTCTGGGGATAGTGAAGCAATTAGCCTAATCTTAAAAGAATATTCAAAACTTTTGTCTTTTAATGCACAAAAATATTATTTGGTAGGTGCAGAAAAAGAAGATTTAGTACAAGAAGGAATTTTAGGTTTATTAAAGGCAATAAAATTTTATGATGAAACTAAATCATCTTTTAGTAGTTTTGCATTTTTATGTATAAGAAGAGAGATGATAAGTGCAATAAGAAAAGCTAATACTCAAAAAAATATGGTATTAAATGAAGCTTTAAAAACTAATGCCATACTTGAAGACAGTGCAAATTTTGATGATGAAGAACATAATATAAATAACTATAAATCATCAGAAAGTAATCCAGAAGAAGCCTATTTATTAAAAGAAGAAATAGAAGAATTTAAAAAGTTCTCAGAGAATAATTTTAGTAAATTTGAAAAAGAAGTTCTAACTTATTTAATAAGAGGTTACTCATATAGAGAAATAGCAAAGATTTTATCTAAAAATATAAAAAGTATAGATAATACCATTCAAAGAATTAGAAAAAAGAGTGAAGAATGGATAAAAGAAGAAGAAAATATCAAGAGGTGAATAAATTGAGAGATTATGAGTTTAAGGAAATTGAAAAAAAATGGCAAGAAAAGTGGAGTAAAGATAATATTTTTAAAACTGAAAATGAAGTAGAAGGAAAAGAAAATTACTATGTACTTTCAATGTTGCCTTATCCATCTGGAAAATTGCATGTTGGACATGCTAGAAACTATACAATAGGAGATGTAATTTCAAGATATAAAAGAATGAAGGGCTATAATGTGTTACAACCTATGGGTTGGGATTCGTTTGGATTACCTGCTGAAAATGCTGCAATTCAAAATGGAACACATCCAGCTATTTGGACTAAGTCTAATATAGAGAATATGAAAAGACAATTAAAGTTAATGGGATTTTCTTATGATTGGGAAAGAGAAATAGCAAGTTATACACCAGAATACTATAAATGGAACCAATGGCTATTTAAAAGAATGTATGAAAAAGGCTTAATCTACAAGAAAAAATCTTTGGTAAACTGGTGTCCTGATTGTCAAACAGTTTTAGCAAACGAGCAAGTTGAAGATGGAATGTGTTGGCGTCATTCAAAAACTCATGTTATACAAAAAGAATTGGAACAATGGTTTTTTAAAATTACTGACTATGCAGATGAATTATTAGAAGGACATGAAGAAATAAAAGATGGTTGGCCAGAAAAAGTTTTAACTATGCAAAAGAATTGGATAGGAAAATCTTTTGGAACAGAGTTAAAATTAAAAGTTGTTGAAACAGGGGAAGATTTACCTATATTTACAACAAGAATAGATACTATCTATGGAGTTTCTTATGCAGTAGTTGCACCCGAACATCCTATTGTTGAAAAGATTTTAAAAGTAAATCCTTCAATTAAAGATAAAGTAACAGAAATGAAAAACACAGATATAATTGAAAGAGGTGCAGAAGGTAGAGAAAAAAATGGTATAGATAGTGGTTGGCATATTGAAAACCCTGTTAATAAGGAAATTGTACCATTATGGATAGCAGATTATGTTCTTATGAATTATGGTACAGGAGCAGTTATGGGAGTTCCTGCACATGATGAAAGAGATTTTGTTTTTGCAGGTAAATATAATTTACCAGTTAAACAAGTTATAACTTCTAAAAAAGAAGATGAAAAAGTTGAACTTCCTTATTTAGAAGATGGAATTATGATAAATTCAGGAGAATTTAATGGCTTAAATAGTAAAGAAGCCTTAGTAAAAATAGCTGAGTATGTAGAAGAAAAAGGCTATGGACAAAGGACATATAAATATAGATTAAAAGATTGGGGAATTTCAAGACAAAGATACTGGGGAACTCCTATTCCTGTTTTATATTGTGAAAAATGTGGAGAAGTTTTAGAAAAAGATGAAAATTTACCTGTGTTATTACCTAATGATATAGAATTTTCTGGAAATGGTAACCCATTAGAAACTTCTAATGAATTTAAAGAAGCAACTTGTCCTTGTTGTGGTGGAAAAGCTAGAAGAGATACAGATACTATGGATACATTTGTAGATTCGTCTTGGTATTTTTTAAGATATTGTGACCCTAAAAATATAAATTTACCTTTCAGTAAAGAAATAGTTGATAAATGGACACCAGTAGACCAATATATAGGTGGAGTTGAACATGCAGTAATGCACTTATTGTATGCAAGATTTTTCTATAAGGTTTTAAGAGATTTAGGTTTACTTTCATCAAATGAACCATTTAAAAGATTATTGACACAAGGAATGGTATTAGGACCATCATATTATTCTGAAAAAGAAAATAAATACTTATTTTCAAAAGATGTTGTTATAAAGGGAGATAAGGCTTATTCTCAATCAGGGGAAGAATTACAAGTAAAAGTTGAAAAGATGTCAAAATCTAAAAATAATGGTGTTGACCCAGAAGAAATGCTTGATAAATATGGAGCAGATACAACAAGATTATTTATTATGTTTGCTGCACCACCTGAAAAAGAACTAGAATGGAATGAAAATGGACTTGCAGGGGCATATAGATTTTTAACAAGAGTTTGGAGATTAGTTTTTGAAAATTCAGAGCTTATAAAAAAATCTAATGATAAGATTGACTATAATAAACTTTCAAAAGAAGATAAGGCTTTACTTATAAAATTAAATCAAACTATTAAAAAAGTTACAGATGCTATTGAAAATAATTACCATTTTAATACTGCAATAGCAGCTAATATGGAACTTATAAATGAAGTTCAAACTTATGTAACTTCTTCAATGAATTCAGAACAAGCTGCTAAGATTTTAGGTTATACATTGAAAAAAATAATAATTATGTTATCTCCATTTGTTCCTCATTTTTGTGATGAAATATGGGAGGAATTAGGAGAAAAAGGATATTTATTCAATGAAAAATGGCCCGAATATGATGAAAAAATGTTATCATCTGATGAAACTACTATTGCTGTTCAAGTAAATGGAAAAGTTAGAGGAAGTTTTGAAATTGCAAAAGATAGTGATAAAGCCTTAGTTGAAAAAACTGCTTTGGAATTACCAAATGTAACTAAACATTTAGAAGGTATGAATGTTGTAAAAGTTATTGTAATACCTAATAGAATAGTTAATATTGTTGTGAAACCTCAATAATATTTTGGAGCTTAGTTATGAATGAAAAATTAAAGGCTTTTTTTAAAGAAATATTAATATTACTTTGCTTGGTGCTTGGAATAAACTTATTTGCTTATATTGCTATAAAATTTGGATTTTTAAATTCTGAATACTCTATGGCAGGTTGTACTTTTATAGGTGTTGGGGCTTATTTAGTGTATTTCTTTACTAACTTAAAAGGGAAGAAATAATTTAAAGGGAATGTTACTTTTGTAGCACTCCCTTAATTTTTTATTGTTTTATACCATTTTTATAAATTTCAGTTTTAGTAAGATTTCCTTTTTCATCATAGTATAAATTTTCTTTTTCTAGTTTGTCATTTATGAAATAGGCTTTTTATTTTATAATACCACTTTCATAATATTCAGCAGCTTCACCATTCCTTACACCATTTTTATAAAGAATTTTTTCTTTAACTTTCCATTTTCATAGTAAGATAAAGATTCTCCTTCTCTTTTTCCATCTTTAAAAAATGACTTATTTCTAAGTTTTCCACTAGGGTAATATTTAAAAGCCTCTCCATCAAAAAGTTCATTTATAACAAAAACCTCTTCTTCTTTATTACCATTTTCATAGTAAGATATTATTTTCATTTTTCCATTCTCTAAAAAGAATTTTTTAGCTTTTAATACCTTATTTTTAGAATATATATCTTGTTGAACAATCTCTTCATTTTTAAAAGTATTTTTTATAATCTCATTATCTTGATATACTTCTTCTTCCAATAGAACTCCATCTTTAAAAATAGATTTATTTCTTATTTTTCCATCTTCAAAATAATTTATTGCTTCTCCATCTAACTTTCCATTTTTCATAAAGTATTTTTCTTCAAGTTTTCCATTTTCATAATAAAATATACCCTCACCTTCTTCGTTTCCATTCTTATAGGCATGTTTTTCTTTAATATTTCCATTTTGATAATATGAAATAAAAACACCATCAGCAACATTATTTTTGAAAGGAGATATTGATTTTATATCACCTTCTTCGTAATATTGCCTACTTTCTCCATCAAGAAGTCCATCTTTATTAAAAGTAAAATATTGTTTTAAAAGTCCATTTGGAAATTCATCAGTAACTATTTCATGAGAATTTGAATTATAATTTATATCAGTTAATACAGAAAAACTAGCATTATCTTTCATACTATTAATCAAAGTAGATTTTATAATTTTACCATTTTTATAGAAAATAGAACCAGCATTTTTACTATTTCTAAGAAAAGTTTTAAATTCTCCCTCTCTTTTCCCATCTTTATAATGCCCCTGTACTTTTATTTGTCCGTTTTTATAGTATTCAATATATTTTCCATTTTGGATAGGAGCTTCCCCTTTTACAATTTTTAATTCTTTTATATATGCTAATTTTCCATCACTATAGTAACCTTTATCTGTATTTTTTCCATCAATAGCATAAGTATAAATAAAAAGATTTCCATTTTTATCATACTTTCTGTATAAGGCATAAAGCTCTTTATCAGCTTCACCAGTAAGGGAAGAAATCATATATAACTCCCCTTTTTTATTAAAATACTGAGTAATTTCAGTTTTAGGCTTCATATCAATATTTCTTGTAAAAAAACTACTTCCATCATCTTCTATTTCAAATGAATATTCATTATCAGCTGATATTTTTCTTTTGCTATATTCTTCTCTATAATTCTTTTTTAATTCTTCTTTTATTCTTTTATCAATTTGAGAAAAAAAGTTATCTAATTCTTTTTCACTCTTAAATGGGTGAGCATTAGCAATGGAAAATACAGATAACATCAAAATTAAAGTAATAAAAATCTTTTTCATTAAATTTACTCCTTGTCCCCAAAATTATTGTTTTATACCATTTTTATAAATTTCAGTTTTAGTTAGATTTCCTTTTTCATCATAGAATAAACTTTTACCTTCTTCTTTATCATTAATATAAAATCTTTTTTCTTTTACTTTTCCATTTTCATAATATTCTATTAATTCTCCCTCTCTTTTTCCATTTACATAATTAACTGTTTGAGCAATTTTACCACTAGGGAAATACCAAAGCACTTGTCCTTCTATTTTATCATCTTTATAAAAAGCTTTTTGTCTTATACTTCCTTCTTCATAGTACCAAATATATTCTCCTTGTCCTAAGCCATTTTTATATGAACCTTTTTGTGCTAATTGTCCACTTTCATAATATTGTCTAAATTCACCATCATGTAGCCCTTGTTGATTATATGGAACAACTCTCATAACTCTACCATTAGGATAGTTATCTATTCCTAACATATGATAACCACCATGTTCTTCCATTGTTTTTATAAGATCTTTAGATTTTTCATCTCCAATATTCATTTGAGCTTCCATTTCATCAGGAAAATTAAAAAACACATCTTCTTTCATATAAGCTGTAAGAGTTGATTTTATTTTTTTTCCATTTTTATAGAACATCGAACCAGCACTTTTAGAGTTCATTAAATATGTTTTAAATTCTCCATTTCTTAGACCATTTTTATATGAACCTTTAAGCTTTAACTTTCCGTTTGTGTAATATTCTATATATTCTCCATTGGCTTTACCATCTTTATAGTTTTTAATACTTGAAATTTTTCCATTTTCATAATATATTTTTTCTGGTCCATTTTCTTTGTCATTAGATACATGAACTTCTTTTAAGATTTTACCACTTTCATAATATTCTTTATACATTCCTTCCATTTTTCCAGCATAAAATTGTCCACTATACAAAGGAGTTCCATTTTCTCTAAAATATTTAACAGTACCATAATAAGCAGGATTTCCTGCACTTAAACATACTATTCTACTTTTTTTACCATTTTCATATAGTCTACTTAAAGTTCTAAATTTTCCATTAAGAATTTCCTTTTTAAAGACCATTTCTAATTTACCATTTTTTAAAATAAAAAGATATTCATCATCTTCTAAATTTTTTTCTGTAACATCATCACTTGCTTTTTCTTTTAAATTAGCTTTTCTTTGTTCAAAAATTTTTACATAATCTTTTTTTAACTCCTTATCAACTTCTTTATCAATCTTAGCATAAAAATCTTGAAGTTCTTTTTCACTTTTAAATGGGTGAGCATTAGCAATGGAAAATATAGATAACATTAAAATTAAAGTAATAAAAATCTTTCTCATAGAAATCACTCCTTATACTTAAAATTATTGTTTTATACCATTTTTATAGATATCAGTTTTTATTAAATTTCCTTTTTCATCATAAAATAAATGTTTCTTTTCTTGTTTATCATTTATAAAATATGCTTTTTCTTTTATAACACCATTTTCATAATATTCAATAAGTTCTCCTTCAGCCTTTCCATTAATAAAACTTCTTTTTTGCAAAAGTTTTCCACTTGGATAATATAAAAACATATCTCCATCAATTTTATTATTTTTATAGTTTGCTTTTTTTTGTATCATATCTGTAAAAGTTTCTAAACTTTTTCCTTCTTTTTTACCATCTATATAATTTGTTTCCCCTATAATTTTTCCATTTTCCATATATCTTTTATATTTACCTTGTATAAGTCCATTTTCATAAGTTGTTTCAGACAAAATTTTACCACTTTCATAAAATTCTAGATATTTGCCATGAAGTTCACCATTCACATTATAAGGCATATATATTTTAGGTTTTCCATTAGGATATACATCAGTAGTTGCTCCTACAATATCACGAGTAACACTTCTAAGAAATAAATCCATATCTGCAAATTCAAAACTTGCACTTAAATCTTCCATGTCTTCTTTATTCAAAGTATTTTTTATGATTTCTTTATTTTTATAAAAAACTGAACCAAGATATTTATTGTTTTCAGAATAAAACTTAAATTCTCCCTCTCTTAAACCTCCTTTGTAATTTCCTTTTACTTTTATTTTCCCATTTCTATAATATTCAGTAAACTTTCCATTTCCTATATTATCTTTATAGTGTTTTAAACGGAATACTTTTCCATCACTATAATAATCAGTTGTTTTTCCTTCTCTTAAATCATCAATATAATAGACTTCATTTGATAAATTACCATTTTCAAAATAAATCTTTCTTAAACCTTCTTTTTTTCCTTTATAGTAAGGAATTTCTTCATGTTTTTTTCCACTTTCATAGTAAGTTCTAACAATCCCTGTTACAAAATCATCATCATCTAAATATACTTCTTTTAAATTTCCATTGGGATAGTAAATTCTAGCTATCATTGAAGGTCCATCTAGTACAGCTCTTTTCATAACTGATATAATTTTTCCATTTTTATCAAAACCAAATAAGTAGCTATTATCTCCTAATACTTTATCTGCACCAAAAACATCCATAGATAGAGGTTTTAAACTGTTTTTTCTATCCTTTAAAATTTTTTCAGGGCTATTCTTTAATTCTTCATTAATTTTTTTATCAATCTCAGCATAGTAGTCATAAAGTTCTTTTTCAGTTTTAAATGGGTGTGCATTAGCAATGGAAAATATAGATAGCATTAAAATTAAGATAATAAAAATTTTTCTCATAGAATTTCACTTCCTTTAAATTAAAATTTATTTATCAAGTTTTTTCAAATAGCTTTATAATATTATAATTTATTTTAAATAAAAAGTAAAATTTAATGGGCTAACTCTACTTTTGATTATAATTTTTCTTAAATAAATTTATTAATTCTAAAAAAGTATTTGATACACAAAAAATAATAGTATAATTAGAAATAGTAAAAATATTTAAAAAAATAAAATTTTAGTTTTTTTTAAAACGATAAAGTTAGCAAAATTACGTAAAGAATTATATGAAGAAAAAAAGAATGATGTTAAAATCTCAATTTCAATGAATGAAAATATAGAAAAAGCATTTTGGGCTAAATAATAAATATTAAGTTGTTTTTTGTATTTACAATTTAGTTGAGGTGATATAGATGGCACAAACAACTATTAATTTTAGAGTAGATAATGATTTAAAAGAAGAATTTGAAAAAAATCTTATTAGTTATTTTAAAGGTAACAGGAATGTAGATATTAAATCATCACAAGGACTTAATATACCTATCTATCGTATGCGTTTAGGAACATATAGAATAGTTTTTGCAAGGAAAAATGTAGATATAATTATTACATATACAGTTGATGCAAGAAATAGAGGAGAGATATATAATATAAAAAATATCAAGAAAAATTTAAAATTTTAATAAAAAGGAGAAGCCATCCACTTCTCCTTTTCCAATATTTGAGGTAATTTTAGTATATTTATTCAATTTTTAAAAGATGTCCCATTCTTTCTTTTTTAGTTTTTAAGTATATTTTATTAATCTTATTAGCTTCTATTTCAATTTCTTCTCTTTCAACAACAGGCATTCCATATTCTTCAAGTCCATTAATTTTTAATGGATTATTTGTTAAAAGTTTTATAGATTTTACTCCCAATGCTTTTAACATCTGTGCAGCAACAGCATAATCTCTCATATCAGCACCAAAACCAAGATGTAAATTTGCATCTAACGTGTCCATACCTTCTTCTTGAAGATTATATGCTCTTAATTTATTTAAAAGTCCTATACCTCTTCCTTCTTGTCTTAGATAAAGAATAATTCCTTCCCCAAGTTTGTCAATTCTTCTCATTGCAGTTTTTAATTGAGAACCACAATCACATCTTAAAGAACCTAAAATATCTCCTGTAAAACATTCAGAGTGTATTCTAACAGTAACATTTTCTTTACCAGAAACATCTCCTTTGACAAGGGCAATATGTTCTTTTCCATCAATAAGATTATCAAAACCTACAATTTTAAATGTACCACTATCAGTTGGCATATTAGCAACAACATCAATTTTCATAAGTTGTTCAGTTTTTTTTCTGTATTTGATTAAATCAGCTATTGTAATAATTTTTAAATTATGTTTTTTAGCAAAAATTTCTAAGTCAGGAACTCTTGCCATAGTACCATCATCTTTTAAAATTTCACATATAACAGCCACAGGAGCAAGTCCACAGATTTTACATAAATCAACAGTTGCTTCTGTATGTCCTTCTCTTTCCAATACACCTCTGTCTTTTGCAATCAATGGAAAAATATGTCCAGGTCTTGTAAAATCTGATGGCACAGAATTTTTATCTGCCAATTTTTTTATTGTTGTAAGTCTATCAGCTATTGAAATTCCAGTTGTAGTACCTTCTTTTGCATCAACAGATACAGTGAAAGCAGTACATTTGGCATCAGTATTTCTTGCAGTCATTGGGTCTAAACCTAATCTGATTGCATTTTCTGATGACATAGGAACACAAGTTAAACCTCTTGCATTTGTTGCCATAAAATTGACACTTTCATAAGTTGCTTTTTCAGCAGCTACAAAAATATCTCCTTCATTTTCTCTATTTTCATCGTCTACTATTATTAGAGGAATACCATTTTTAATATCTTCTAATACATCCTCAATTTTGTAAATCATTTTTTCCTCCTAAAAACCATTTTCAAGTAAAAATTCTCTTGAAATTTTACTTTTTTTATTTTCTTTTTTTTCAAGTTTGTCAAAATAGACAAATCTTTCAATATATTTTCCAACTAAGTCAGTTTCAATATTTACAATGTCTCCAACTTTTTTACTTCCTAATACAATTTTTTCTTGTGTATGAGGTATCAATGAAACAGAGAAAGTATCATCTGTTAAAGAAATAACTGTGAGACTAGCCCCATCAATAGTAACTCTCCCTTTTTCAACAATGTATCTCATATATTTTCTGCTAATTTTTATTTCATAAATTTTAGCAATTCCTTCTTGTGTGATAGAAACAATCTCTCCTTCACAGTCTACATCACCTGTAACTAAATGTCCACCAAGTGGAGTTGAAAGAGTGATAGATTTTTCTAAATTCACCTCATCTCCTGCTTTTAATCTTTTTAGATTAGACCTAGAAATAGTTTCAAACATACAATCTGCAACAAAGTAATCTTTTGAAAATTCAGTAACTGTTAGGCATACACCATTGGTTGCTATACTATCTCCAAGTTTAACATTTTCTAAAACTTTATTTGCTTTTATTTTTAATTTAATGGATTTATCTCCATTATTTAAAGAAATTACACTACCCTTTTCTTCAACTAAACCTGTAAACATATACCACCTTACCTTACTAATTATTAAAAATAGTTCGTTACTGAGTAAATTTCTTAACGATAAAAAATCAAGAATTCGCTGCAAATTCAACCAACTCGCTAACAAGTTAGCTCAAACATGTTGAGATTTGCTCGGCTCATTCTATTTGATTTTTCACCTAAAATTTACATTCGTAACTCACTTATTTTTAGATAATAACTATAAATTTTCAAACTCAATAGAAATGTTATCTCCATATATATTGAATTTAGGATTAGGAAGTTTAAAAATATCTTCCATATTATCAAAGTTAAATCCATTTATAAAAGGAATGGCAGAGTTATCTCCAATAATTTTTGGAGCAATAAATATTTCTCCTGCATCTATTATATTTTCTTTGAAAGCAGTTGAAATAAGTCCACTTCCTCCTTCTAAAAGAACAGAATCAATTTCTAATTTTCCTAACTCTTTTAATATATTTTTCATCTTGAATATTTTTCCTTCAAGAAAAATAAATCTTGCTCCTAAATTTTCATATTCTTTAATCTTTTCAAGCTCTCTATTATCATTAGATGTAACTATTATTGCCTTTCCATCATTAAAATTTAAAAATTTAGCCTCTATTGGACTTTCTAAATTTGGGTCTATAACAACTCTAAAAGGATTCCTTTTTTCTATTCCAAACTTTTTTTCATCAAGTCTTGAATCTAGACTTGGATTATCTTTTAAAACAGTATTTATTCCCACCATAATAGCCATAAATTTAGTCCTTAAAAATTGTACTTTTTCTCTGGCTATTTCATTGGTTATCCATTTAGATTTTCCACTTCTTGTTGCTATTTTTCCATCAAGAGTAATCCCACATTTTAAAAATAGATAAGGAATTTTATTTTCTATATATTTTAAAAATATTTTATTCACATCTTTGGCTTCTTTTTCTAAAATTCCAAGTTTAACTTCAATTCCTGCATCTTCTATTATTTTTATGCCTTTACCTGCAACTAAAGGGTTAGGATCAATACAAGCAACAACACATTTTTTTATACCTGCTTCAACAATTCTTTTAGCACAGGGAGGAGTTTTCCCCTGATGAGAACAAGGCTCTAAGGTTACATAGATAGTAGCTCCTTCTGCATTTTCTCCTGCTTCATTTAAAGCCCAAACTTCTGCATGAGGACCACCATATTTTTTATGCCAACCTTCACTGATAATTTTGCCATCTTTAACTACAACTGCACCAACAAGGGGATTAGGGTTTACACTTCCTGTCCCTCTTTTAGCAAGTTCAATAGCTCTTGCCATATATTTTTCATCTGAATTTTTATCCATGATTAGATTCCCTTTATTAAATTTATCATTTCAATAGCAGTCATAGCAGCATCAGCTCCTTTATTACCTGCTTTTGTTCCTGCTCTTTCAATAGCTTCTTCTATTGAATTAGTTGTTAAAACTCCAAATATTACCGGAATTTCAGTTTCTAATGCAACATGAGCAACACCTTTTGAAACTTCTGCACATACATAATCAAAGTGAGGTGTAGAACCTTTTATAACAGCTCCCAATGTTATAACTGCATCATATTTTTTAGATTGTGCTAATTTTTTAGCTATTAAAGGTATTTCAAATGCACCAGGTACCCAAAATAGATTTATATCATCATCTTGAACTTCATGTCTTTTTAAAATATCTTCTGCTCCACCTATTAATTTAGATGTAATAAATTCATTAAATCTAGCTGCAACTATTGCAATCTTTACTCCTTGTCCATTAAAATTTCCTTCAAATTTTTTCATTTTTCCTCCAAATATATTTTAAATTTTTTATTTCATTAAAAAATGCTCAAACAAAGTCTGAGCAATATGAGTATAATTAAAAAATCTAATTCTTCTCCCATCCAGACTCTACTGTCGGTTTTGGAATTTCACCAAATCAAAGCAAATGCTTTCGTGGACTGTACCACCGGTCGGGAATTTCACCCTGCCCTGAAGACTTTATTTTACATATTCAATTATTTACATCATTAATATAATATTCTTTTATTAATTTGTCAAGATTTATTTAAAAAATTATTTATAAATTATGAATAGAATTTGAGATTATTTTAAAATTCATTACAGATATTTATAAATTTTTTAATATTTTAAATGCAATATTAGTTTGATATAATTGTTTTTATAAGCTAAATATGTTATACTATAACAATATAGAACAGATCTAAAATATTATTTTAAAAAGGAGATAGTGTTTACTATGAAAAAAATATTTAAAACAATTTTAATGCTGATATTTTCTTTACTATTTATAGTTGCTTGTGGAGAAAAAACTAAAGAGGAATCAAAAGGGGAGAATACAGAAAAGAAAACTTTAACGATATCATGGAATCAAGATGTTGGTTTTTTAAATCCACATGCTTATTTGCCAGATCAATTTATCACACAAGGTATGGTTTATGAAGGACTTGTAAATTATGGAGAAAATGGAGAAATTTTACCATCACTTGCAGAAAGTTGGGATATTTCAGAAGATGGAAAAACTTATACATTTCATTTAAGAAAAGGGGTAAAATTTTCAGATGGTAGTGATTTTAATGCTGCTAATGTAGAAAAAAATTTTAATTCTATTTTTTTAAATAAAGAAAGACATTCTTGGTTTGGATTAACTAATCATATTAAATCATACAGAGCAGTTGATGAAAATACTTTTGAATTAGTTTTAGATGAACCATATACACCAACTTTATATGATTTAGCAATGATAAGACCAATTCGTTTTTTAGCTGATGCAGGTTTTCCAGATGATGGAGACACATACAAAGGCATAAAGGCTTCAATAGGTACAGGACCATGGATATTAAAAGAACACAAAAAAGATGAATATGCGATTTTTGAAAAAAATCCTAATTATTGGGGAGAAAAACCAATACTTGATGAAGTAGTAATAAAAATAATTCCAGATGCTGAAACAAGAGCTTTACAATTTGAAGCTGGGGAACTTGATATGATTTATGGAAATGGATTAATAAGTTATGATACTTTTAAATCTTATGAAGATGATCCAAAATATAAGACAGCTGTATCTGATCCTATGTCAACAAGATTACTTATGTTTAATACAACAACAGGTCCATTAAGTGATATTAATTTAAGATATGCACTAACTTATGCAACTGACAAGAAAGCAATATCTGAAGGTATATTAGATGGAATAGAAAAACCAGCAGATACAATATTTGCTCCAAATATGCCACATTCAAAACAAGGTTTAAAACCTTTTGAATATAATCTTGATAAGGCAAAAGAATATATTGAAAAAGCAGGATATAAGATGGGAAAAGAATATTTAGAAAAAGATGGTAAAGTTCTAACACTAGTATTTCCATATATAGCAACAAAAACTTTAGATAAACAAATTGCTGAATATATTCAAGGACAATGGAAAAAGATAGGAGTTAATGTAGAAATAAAAGCATTAGAAGAAAAGAATTTCTGGGAAGAAACAGATGATTTAAAATATAATGTAATGTTAAATTATTCTTGGGGAGCACCTTGGGATCCACATGCTTATATAAATGCTATGGCAACTGTTGCTGAAAATGGAAACCCTGATTATGAAGCTCAACTTGGTTTACCAATGAAAAAAGAATTAGATGCAAAAATTCATCAAGTTTTAGTTGAATCTAATCCTCAAAAAGTAGAAGAACTTTATAAAGAAATTTTAACAACATTACATGAACAAGCTGTTTATGTACCTTTAACTTATCAATCTATAATAGCAGTTTATAGAGATAACCTAACAGGAGTTAGATTTATGCCACAAGAATATGAATTGCCTTTAATGTATATAGATAAAAAATAATTAAGGTGAGAAATATGAAAAAAAAGATTTTTGATATTATCTCTGCATTACTTGTAATATCAATACTTGCTTTTATATTTATCCAACTTTCACCAGGAGATCCCGCAGAAAATTATCTGCGGGCTTCTCATCTTCCTATAACAGATGAATTATTAAAGCAAAAAAGAGAGGAGTTAGGTTTAAATTCTCCATTGCTAATTCAATATTTAAAATGGTTAAAAAATGTTTTATTGGGAAATTTTGGATATTCATTTTTAAGAAAAGAACCAGCTATTTATTTAACTTTTAAATCATTGTATGCAACTTTTCAATTAACAATATTTTCAACATTTCTAATAATATTAATTTCTTTACCAATAGGAATATTATCAGCTATAAAGACTGGAACTTGGATAGATAAAATAATTATTGGTATTACAACAATATTTGTTTCAATGCCTGTTTTTTGGTTAGGCTTTTCATTGATATTATTATTTTCAGTAAAACTAAACTGGCTGCCAGTTTCAGGAAGAGGAGGTTTTTTAAATTTTGTTCTTCCTAGTATAACATTGTCTGTTCCTTTCATTGGACAGTATATAGAATTTATTAAAAAAAGCATATTAGAAAATATACAAAATAATTTATTAGAAAATGCAATATTAAGAGGTTTAAAAAAAAGATATATAATATTTAATTATCTTTTAAAAGGGGCTTGGATACCTATTTTAAGTGGGTTTTCTTTTACTTTTGTGTCTATACTTACAGGTTCTATTCTTGTTGAAGAAATATTTTCTTGGCCAGGAATAGGTTTCCTTTTTACAAAAGCAATTCAAGCAGGAGATGTACCCTTGATTCAGGCTTGTATTATGGTTTTCGGTGTGTTATTTATAATAGCAACACATTTTATGAATAGTATTTTGGAATATTTAGACCCAAGGATTAAAGGTGGAAAAAACAATGGCTAAAAATATAAAATTTTATTTTGCTATATTTTTATTATTTTTTTGGATACTATTAGCAATAGTAGCTCCGATAATAGCACCTTATGATCCTCAATATGTAGATTTATCTTTAAAATTAATTTCTCCAAATAAAACATATCTTTTAGGAACTGATGCATTAGGTAGAGATATTTTATCAAGAATAATCTATGGAGCAAGACTTTCTATTTCAATATCACTTAGCATACAGATTATATTGTTACTGATAAGTATTCCAGTAGGACTTTTTGTTGGTTGGAAGCAAGGAAAAGAAGAAAGTTTTTTTGATTGGTTGACTATGGTATTTTCAACATTTCCAAGTTTTTTATTAGCTATGGTATTTGTTGGAATGCTAGGAGCAGGAATAAGTAATATGATAATTTCTGTTGTTACAGTTGAATGGATTTATTATGCTAGAATTTTAAAAAATTCAGTTATATCACAAAAACAAAATGAATATGTAAAGTATGCTATTTTAAAAGGAATGCCAACTACATATATTTTAAAAAAACATATTTTTCCTTTTGTATATGGACCTATATTAACAGTTAGTTTGATGAATATAGGAAATATTATTTTAATGATTTCTTCTTTTTCATTTTTAGGTATAGGAGTACAGCCTAATATATCAGAATGGGGAAATATGATACATGATAGCAGAACATTTTTTAGAAATCACCCCAATCTTATGTTATATCCAGGGGTAATGATATTATTAGCTGTTGGCTCATTTCGTTTCATAGCTTCACAAATTGAAGAAAAATTTAGAGGTATAAAATGAATATCTTAGAAATTAAAAATCTTTCATTGAAAATATTAGATAAGAAAATATTAAAAAATATAAATTTTGAATTAAAAGAAAAAGAAATAATATCAATAATTGGAAAAAGTGGCTCAGGAAAAACAATGTTATCAAAAATGATAATGGGATTAAAAAATAAAAATATGCAGATAGATGGAAATATTTTATTTAAAAACAATAATATTTTTGATTTTTCAGAAGAAGATTTAAGAAAGTATAGAGGAGAAGGAATAGGTTATATCACTCAAAATCCTTTAAATGTATTTTTACCTTTTCAAAAAATAAGAACTACTTTTTTAGAAACATACCTTAGTCATAAAAGTATTTCAAAAAATGAAGCAATAGAACTTGCCAAAAAAAATTTAAAACAGGTTAATTTAGAAAATACAGAAGAGATTTTAAATAAATATCCTTTTGAATTAAGTGGAGGAATGTTACAAAGAGTTATGATTGCAATTATTGTAGGTTTAGATTCAAAAATAATTATTGCAGATGAAATAACTTCTGCTCTTGATAGTTATAATCGTTATGAGATAATAAAAATTTTTAAAGAATTAAATGAGCTTGGAAAAAGTATTATTTTAATAACACACGATTATTATTTAATGAAATCAATATCAGATAAATGTTTAGTGATGGAAAATGGAGAAATTATTGAAGAATTTAATCCAAAACTTAGACCAGAAGCCATTAAAGAAAATTCAGAATTTGGAGCAAAATTATTGGAAACCACCATTTATAGAAGAAAGGGAAGTTAAATGAAAGCAATAGAACTTATTAATTTAACGAAAAAATATGGAAAACAAGAGGTGTTAAACTCATTTTCCTTAGATGTAGATAAGGGTAAATGTCTTGCAATAATGGGAGAAAGTGGCTCTGGGAAAAGTACTATTGCTAAAATAATTATAGGGCTTGAAAATCAAAATTCTGGTGAGGTAAAAATCTTTGAAAAAGAAAGAGATATGAAAAATATTTCAAAAGAAATAGAGTTTTTGTTTCAAGATTCTTATAATGCCTTAAATCCAAGAATGACTGTTGAAGATTTAATATTTGAACCTTTACAGTTTTTACCTAATATTGATAGAAGTAAGAAAAAAGAAATTGTATTGGAATTACTTAAACAAGTTGAATTGTCATCAGAATTACTAGAAAGAAAAAGAGATGAATTAAGTGGAGGACAATTACAAAGAGTTTGTTTGGCAAGAGCTTTGTCAACAAAACCTCAAATTGTAATATTTGATGAGTCATTAAGTGGTTTAGACCCATTATTTCAGGATAAAATTTTAAACTTATTATATAAAATCCAAAAACAATATCATTTAACATATATTTTTATTTCACACGATTTTAGATTATGTTATTTTTTAGCTGATAGGATAATTTTAATTGATAAAGGAAAAATTATAGAAGATTTTAAAGAATTAGATAAAGAAATTATTCCAAAGACAGAAATAGGAAAAATTTTATTGGCAGATATTTCAAAATTAAAATGAAGCTGTTGCAAACTAAAATTTAGAATGTAATTTTACTTATTTTTTGCTTACATTTCAATAAATAAATTTGCAACAGCTCCATAAAATTTTATTATTTATTCTTTAATAACATATTTAACTTTTCTTCCAAGTTTTTAACTTTTTCATTTAAAGAATTAACTTCTGCTTTTAATTCTTGATTTTCTTTAGCTTGTTTATTATTTTCAACAGTTAATCTCTTAACTTCATCTTGAATAGCATATTGAGGAACTTCATTATAAGTAACTCCACTACCTTTACCAAGTTTTACAGTGAAACCTACATTAGCCATACTCTTTACTCTTTTTTCACTACCAATAGCAACACCAGCACTCA
>OGGR01000607.1_pt1 | contig 20267 bp, 20 predicted proteins | sample 1571321 | NCBI WGS metagenome assembly OGGR01 (sample SAMEA2582048, study PRJEB24529) | metagenome | biome: Human gut stool | place: China | collected 2011 | reverse complement strand
AATTAAAAAAAGTTATTTTAGGAAAAGATATTTCTCACGAAAGAGTAGAGATAAGAAAAACTATTCCAGCGATGAATCAGCTTATATATTCAACTAGAAATCTTAAATATCTCGCTACTGAATATGGAAAAGTTTTATATTGGTTTATGATGATATTTCAAAGATTTGATTACTTTATATCTAGTTATGATAAAAATATAGAAATTTCAAAAGAGGAAGAAAAGTATTTAGTAAAATTAGCAGAACTTTTAGAATTTATAGGAGAAAAATTAAGTATTGAAGGAAATAAGGAATCAATATTAAAAATAGAAAAATTTCAAATGGAAGAAAAAAATATATCTTTAAATTTAAAAGAGGGGATAGGAGAGATTTTAAATCTCTTAAAATTAGCACTTTCGCAAATGAAAACAAAAGGTTACCATAAACATGAAAAAAATGGAAAATACCTAAAAAGGAAGAAAAAATAAAAAATCTCCATAAAATTCTTCAACTGGATATATTTCAGGTAAGATTTGTTCTTAGACTTTCAGTTGTACTTTGTATAACTTTTACATTTACCTATGTTAGTAAACTAGAACATGCTTATTGGTTGCCAATGAGTTCTTTTCTTATGCTTATGCCATATGCTGAAGAAAGTAAGATGAAGATAACTAATAGGGTTTTAGGAACAATTTTTGGTATAGTTATCTGTTGGTTATTAATTAGCTTAAATCAAACTTATTTATATAAATTTTTTATAATTGTAGTTATGACTATCCTTATGTATACAGCACCAATTACTTCTTGGACAATGACCATGTATACAACTTGTTATGAAATGATTTTAGCTACTATGACTTTGAGACTGGGAAGTGCTACTATATTAAGATTTTCTTATGTAGGAATGGCAGTAGTTATAACCTGGTTAGCCAATCACTATATATTTCCAAATACAGCAAAAAGAGAGTTTAAAAATAGTATTAAAGTGCTATTTGAAATTGATAGAAAAATGTTATCTGAAGTAAAAAAAAGTTATACTAGTCAAGGAGATATAAATAGATTTAGACATCTATTTATGGAGATGAATATGCTTGTGAGTGATATGAAGGGATATATTGGAAGAAATCTACCAGAGCGAGAAAGAAATTTTTTTACTCAAATGTTGGATATCAATCAAACTTTAGTAGTAGAGATGGAGCAATTAAATTATTATTTCTATTATGGAGAAAATAATAATAAAATAAGAGAAGGAAATATTTTTATAGAGATATTTGAAAATTTAGAAGATGCATTAAAGAGAATATATTTAAGCTATACTACAGATGAGTTAGTAAGTTTTATGAATACTGAAAATAAAAATGAAATTTTTGGAAAGTTGAAGGAAGAGCTGTATTTTAACAATATAGTATTGAATTGTATGGAAACTGTAAATGAGTTAGAAAAGCTGCATAAGCAATCAACAATAGATGTACATAAATCTTTCATATAAAGAATATAAAAAAAATAGAGCATTATTTTTAAAAATGTGATAAAATAAGAGATAATAATAGGGAAAGATATCTGAAATAGGAAAAGGAGATACAATGAAGCTGACAAAAAAAGAAAAAATTATCATAATATGTTCGTTAACAGTAATTTGTTTTAGTTTGTACACTTTTAATAAGAGAGATATTTTAATTGAGAGATTAGCTAACAATCAACTTCTATCAAAATCTTATCAAGAGAGTAGAGGAAAAAGATTTGAGAAAGAGATAGAGAGAAAGTTAAATAGCCATACCCTAAAAAATGAGATAAAAAATCTATCAGTTGAAAAATTGGAGATTATGAATACAACTTTAAATAATGATAACCTTTTGCAAGTTTTAAATGCAAAAAGTAAGGAGAAATATAGTTCTGAAAAATATTTTTCTGGAGATATAAGTTATAGTGAGGCAATTTCTCTATATAATGCAAGCAAAGGTTTCAAAGAATTAGCCTTACTTTCTGGAAAAATTAGAGAATATTTGACAAAAAGCTTTCCAAATTTAGATTATAATAAAGTTGTAGAAGATGAAGGAAAAGTTCCAGAATTGATATTAACTAAAGAAAAATTATTAAAGCTTACTTCTAATAAAGAGTTAAAAGAGATAATAAAAACTCTTAATAAAGAGCAACTAGATAAGCTTAATACTATTATAAGTGGAGATAATGGCATAGTAGAATTTTTTAATCTTAATCCAGAATTTATTTTAAATATTACAGAAAATTGCAATAAACTACTTACTTCTGGATTACCACTTGGAACTTTAGAGAGATTAGTTGCATTTAGTAAAAAAATAGATGAAATTTCAAACCTTACCCCAAATTTTAAAAATTTTATAACTGATAATATGAAAGGTATAGATTTCAGAAAAATATATCTATACGGAGATTTTTATCTTGCTGATAAAAATAGTAATATAGAGTTAGAGAAAGAGTATAGAAAAAAAATATATACATTTGATGAGCCTTTTATTAAATTAAATCCATATGGAAGAACTCCTCTTACAGCTCTAGTGAAAGTAGATAATAGCTTAGCTGATAAAAAAGTAAGTATTTTAGTAAGAGGAGCTTTTGGAAGTGAAGATTATTCATATAGTACTAGAATAAATTCTTTAGGAGAGCTACCAATAGTTGGACTTTTTCCTAAATGTGAAAATAGAGTAAAAATATCTTTAGAAGATGGAAGAATAAAAGAGCTTTCAATAAATACAGGAGCTTTAGATGATATACTTCCTGCAATAGTAATTGAAAAGAAGATTGCTAATAGAATGGAAGATGGAATGAATTTAGTTTCATTTAATACAAAAGAAAAAGCAATGCCATTTGTATTTGATATAAATGGGAATATTAGATATGTATTAGATATTTCATCTACTATAAATAAAGCATATGTAGGAAAAGAAGATAATAGTTGGATAGTAGCTAATGACAAAGCTGTATTTACTTTTGATATATTGGGAAAAGTTTTGAGTACAAGAGAGCCTAAATATTATGCTGAGAATGAAAATTGGAAAAATGGTGTACTATTTAGAGAGATACAATATCTTCCTAAGATGAATAATCAACTAGCAGTATATGGTTTTAGTGATAAGTTAACATATCCTAGTGGTGTTTTTTCAGAATTAGGAATAGATAGTAAACAGGAGCTATTTAAAGCGAGACTTTATTTTGATAGAAATAGCTTTGAAGAGAATAATATCTTATCTGGTAGAAGAATAGAACTTTTTTAGGAGTAGGAGAGTAAAATGGAACAGGAAAAGGGAATAGTTTTAAATACAGTATATATTATATTATTGGGGCTGGTATTTTATTTAGGAAAATATATTTTTATATCTGATGAAAATCTATTTTCTCTTTACTCTATGATAGGGTTTTTCATAATGATGTTAGGAGCTTATGTAACTGATAACATGAAGTTCCAAAGATATAAATACAAAATAAGAAGCTATATTTTTGTTGTTATAATAGATATAATCTGTTTTATGACTTGGTTTTTTTATAGTTGGGATTTATCTTTAATTATTTTTATGCTAATCTTTATAGCTACTCAAGTGTTACTAACTGTGCTTATAAGTATAGCAGTTTTTAAATTGAGATATGTAACTATATATGGTAGTGGAGAGATGAAAAACAGAGTTTTACAAAGTATAGAGCATTTTCCAGATTACAAATATATAGATTTTTCAGGAAAAGAGGAAGATTTTTCAAAATTTGTCAAAGCAAATAACATATCTTTAATAATTTTATGTAAAGAAAAGTTAGAAAGTAATGAGATAAGAGATATCTTAGCTATGAAATTAAGTGGAATTGAAGTAAAAAGTTACTTTGATTATATGATAGAGAACGAAGGGAAAATAGAAGTAGAGTTTATATCAGAAGAGTGGTTATTACAAGCTTATGGATTTAAAATTTTACGTAGTCAAATTCAAAATAATATTAAGAGATTATTTGATATTATAATGGCTATTATAATTGGAATAATGACTCTACCTATTATGCTTGTTGCAGCTATAATAGTAAGATTAGAGAGTCCAGGGCCTATAATATATAGTCAAGATAGAGTTGGAGAAAATGGAAAAGAGTTTAAAGTTCATAAATTTAGAAGTATGAGAAATGACGCTGAAAAAGATGGAGCAAAGTGGGCACAGGTAAATGACCCTAGAGTTACTAAATTTGGAAACTTTATGAGAAAGACAAGAATAGATGAATTACCACAACTTGTAAATGTTTTAAAGGGACAAATGAGCTTCATAGGACCTAGACCAGAGAGAATGGTATTTATAAAAGAGTTAGAGAAAGAGATACCATATTATAATTTAAGACATATGGTAAAACCAGGACTTACAGGTTGGGCTCAAGTTATGTATCCATATGGAGCTAGTGTAGAAGATGCTAGAAGAAAGTTAGAGTATGATCTATATTATATAAAACATCATAGCTTGTATTTAGATATGATGATAATGTTTATGACTTTTAAAACAGTTGTATTTGGAAAAGGTAGATAATTATGTTGACAATTTTTACTCCTGTATATAATAGAATAGATACATTAGAAAGATTGTATGAGAGTTTACTTAGACAAACTTCTAAAGAGTTTCAATGGATAGTAGTAGATGATGGCTCTACTGATGGAAGTGGAGAGTTAATTAAAAAATTTCAAAAAAATTCTCCCTTTGAACTCATATATAAGTATGTAGAAAATGGTGGAAAGATGAGAGCTATAAATGAAGGGGTAGCTTTAGCTAATGGAGAGTTTTTTCTGATAGTAGATAGTGATGATTATATAACTGATGACTGTGTAGAAAAAGTTTTAAGTTATGGAAAAAATCTTCCTAATTCTATGGGGGGAATGATATTTAGAAAAATGGATATAGCAACTAAAAAAATTACTGGGAAGCCATATCCTAAAAATATTATTGATTCTTCTCCTATTGAGATAGTATATGAGTATGGAATAGATGGAGATAAAGCTGAAGTTTTTAGAACTGAGTTATTAAGAGAAAATCCTTTTAATGTCCATGAAGGTGAAAAATTTATTCCAGAGGCAATAGTATGGGTAAAAATTGGAGAAAAATACAAGATGAGATATATAGACGAAGGAATATATTATTTTGAATATCTTGAGAACGGTTATACTAGAAATTTTCAAAAGCTAATGAGAAATAATCCTAAAGGGTTTAGAGAGTACTATAGTTTTATGCTCTCTTATCCACTGCCTTTAAAAAATAAGATTAAATTTTTAATTAGATATTTACAGGCAAACTATTATACTCTCATAGCTAGGGGAGGAAAAAGTTGAAGATACTTCATATAATAACATCACTTGAATTAGGTGGAGCAGAGAGATTACTTACAGAGTTAGTACCTTATCAAAAATCTAAAGGGCATTTTGTAAAGGTAATGATACTAAGTGATAGAGGAGCGGTTTTTAAAAAAGAGTTAGAAGATAGAGGAATAGAGATTGTTGTAGCAAAAAACAACTCCATTAAATCTTTTTCAAATATATTTTCTATTGTAAATGAGATAAAAAAGGAAAATTACGATATAGTACATGCTCACTTAGTACATGCTCAATATTGGACTAGATTAGCCAAACTATTAGATGGTAAGAAAAGAAAATACATAACTACTGAACACAGTACATCTAATAGAAGAAGAGATTCAAAATTGATGAGAGGAATAGATAAGTTTATATTCTCTGGGTTTGATAAGATAGTAAGTATATCTGAGGCTACACAAAAAAGTTTACAAGAGTGGTTAGAAAGAGATGATAACTCTTTTGAAATAATACATAATGGAATAGATATCAAAGAGTTCCAATTATCAGAGCCTTATGATAAAAATGAGTTAGGAATAAAGGAAGATGACTATTTAGTAATGATGGTATCTAGATTTCATCAGTCTAAAAATCAACTAGGAGTAGCTGAGGCTTTGATGTGGCTTCCAGTAAAATATAAGCTTGTTTTTGTTGGAGATGGGAAATTAGAAGATGATGTAAAAAAATACTGTCAAAAGAATAATCTTATGAGTAGGGTAAAATTTTTAGGAATGAGAAAAGATATCCCAAGATTATTAAAAACAGCTGATATAGTGGTACAGTACTCATTTTTTGAAGGATTTGGTATAACAGCAATAGAGGCTATGGCAAGTGGAAAACCAGTGATAGCTAGTAATGTTCCAGGGCTTAGCCAAGTAGTAGAGGGAGCTGGAATTTTAGTAGATGCAAAAGATTCTAAAGAGTTAGCTAAGGGGATACTTTCTCTAAGAAATGAGGAGTTATATAAAGAGGTATCTAAAAAGTGTTTAGAAAGAAGTAAAAAGTATACAATAAAGTGGTGTGCAAATAATTACTTAGAGCTATATGAAAGGGAGTTAAAATGTTAATTTATTTTGGAATAATTAGCTTTTTAGGCTTAGGAGTTATAATTGAAAAAATAAGTGAGAGAAAAAGGATAGGGGAAAGTTTTTTTATATTTTCCCTTCTCCTTTTAATTTTATTTTTTGGACTAAGAGGGTATATAGGATATGATTGGTACTCATATAAACCTAATTTTGATAAAATGGTTACAATAGGGGAGTTATTGAAAGGAAATACTCAAGTATTGCACTCAGGTTATGAATTAGGATTTCAAATTTATACATCTTTTATAAAAACTCTTACTAATAATTATTTCATATATAATTTTATAAATGTTTCAGTAGATTTTATAATACTCTATTTTGTAATAAAAAGATTTTCAAAATATCCTATTCTATCTCTCCTACTTTTCTTTAGTATCTATGGAGTTGCTTTAGAGATAGATATGATTAGAAATGCTAAAAGTATAATGTTATTTTTACTCTCTATAAAATATATAGAGGAGAGAAAAATTTTAAATTTTGGAGCTTTAAATATTTTAGGTATTCTTTTTCATTATAGTTCTATACTCTATCTTCCTATGTATTTTATTTTAAATGTAAAATGGAATAAGAAATTTATCCTATTTTTATTTATCTTAGGAAATATCTATTATCTTTCAGACATTAGAATTGTAATGAGAATAATAAAAGAGTATAATACATTTTTACCAACAGGAATAGGAGCAAAACTTTCTGGATATTTTAGTATAATACCCTTAGATTTTCCATTGGGATTCTCTTTATATTACTTTGAAAGAGTTATTATGTTTTTACTTTGTTGGTTTGTAAGTGATAATCTTAAGAATAAAAAATATGGCAATATAATATTAAATTCTCTTTATATATCAATATTTTTCTTCTTGTATCTATCAGAATTTTCAATAGTAGCTATGAGATTTGGGTTATTATTTATTTATTCATATTGGTTTATACTTCCTATGCTTTTAGAGATTTATCCTAAGTTGCCAATATTTATAGTAGCTATTGCTATATCATTATTTAGATTGAATAATCAGATAAATTTTGTAGGAAATAGAGAGGTATATTCTTACCAAAATATTTTAATCAATGGGGATAGTGAAGAGAATCAAAGAAAAAAAGTAGAAGATGCTAGTAAGTATAAGATAGAGGGACACGGGAAAGAGATATCATTACTTTTTTAAGGAGATATAAATATGAAAATAATGTTTGTAGCTAACTACATGTGGGATATATATATTTTTAGAGCTGGGGTACTAAGAGCATTGGTGGAAGATGGACATGAGGTAATAGCAGTAGCTCCAGATGATGGAAGAATAGATATGGAAAAGGCTATTCCAGGCCTTAGAGCAATTTCAATAAATTTGAATAAAAGAGGAATAAATCCAATAGAGGATTTAAAATTAGTAAAAGAGTTGCATAGTTTATATAAAAAAGAAAATCCAGATTTGATATTTCACTACACAATAAAACCAAATATCTATGGTACAATAGCAGCAAAACTAGCAGGTAAAAAATCTATCGCTATACTTACAGGACTAGGATATTCATTTATTCAAAAATCTCTTGTATCTAAAATAGCTGTAGGACTTTATAAGTTTTCTTTAAGATTTTCTAAAGAGATTTGGGTTCTCAATGAAGATGATAAAAATACACTAATTTCTAAAGGGATAGGAGATAGAGAAAAAATTTTTATACTTTCTGGAGAGGGAACAGATTGTGAGAGATTTAAGCCACTTCCTATGGAGAGAAAGGATGAAAAAACTATTTTCTTAATGATAGCTAGAGCTTTTATAGATAAAGGATTTAAAGAGTATGAGGAAAGTGCTAGAAGGCTTAGAAGAAAATATGGAGAGAGAGTAGAGTTTTGGTATCTAGGGGCATTGGGAGAAAATGCTGTATCAGGTATAACTAAAGAGTATATGGATAATTTAGTAAAAGAGGGTGTTTTAAATTATCTAGGAATAACTGATAAACCAGAACTTGTAATAAAAGAGTGTGATGCAATAGTTTTACCATCATATAGAGAGGGAATATCTAAAACTTTGTTAGAGGGAGGGGCTATGGGAAAACCTATAATAGCTTCTAATGTAACTGGTTGTAAAGAGATAGTAGATGATGGAAAAAGTGGTTATCTAGCAGAGGTAAAAAATATAGATGACTTAGTAGAGAAGATGGAAAAATTTATAAAACTTTCAATAGATGAGAAAAGGGAGATGGGAAAGGCAGGAAGAGAAAAGATACTAAAAGAGTTTGATGAGAAAATAATAATTGAGATTTACAGAAAGAAAATATCGGCTACGATTTAAACTATCAAAGAATTGTTAATTTCTTAAAATGAAGAGCAGTTCTTTAATTTTCCAAAGATAAGGAGTAAAATTATGGATTTAAGTATTATAGTTCCAATTTACAATGTAGAAGAATACTTAGCTGAATGCTTAAAAAGTCTATATAAAATAAGCAATCTAAGATATGAAGTTATCTTAGTAAATGATGGTTCCAAAGATAATAGTTATCAAATAATGGAAGAATTTAAAAGACTTTATCCTAAACAAACTGTGATAGTAAATAAGGAGAATGGAGGATTATCTTCAGCTAGAAATGCAGGACTAAAAATAGCAAAAGGAAAATATATATCATTTATAGATAGTGATGACTTTGTAGATACAGATGAGTTTGAAAAGTTTGTAATAGAGGGAATAAAGTCAAGAGTAGATATAGCAGTAGGAAATATGAGATACTATGTCCCTGGAAGAATAGGAGAACCTCTTTTTAGATCAAGACTTGTAAAAGATAGTGGAGTAGTTACAGGAATAGATTTTTTATGGAGAGTTTTTCAAGCACCTAAATGTTATAGAGAGGAGGTAGTAGATGATATTTATAGAAAGGATTTTCTAATAAAAAATAAACTTTTTTTCAATGAAGAGATAGTACATGAGGATAGTGAGTTCACTACTTTTGCATATTTAAAAGCTAAAAAAGTAAAATATATAGATAAGGCATTTTATTTTTATAGACAAAGAGAGGGAAGTATAATGAATAAGGTATCTGAAAAAAGTATGCTTTCCTTAGAAAAAATTTGTGAAAAACTGTTTAATGAGTTTAAAAATTTAGATAATAGTAAAGGAAAAGAAGCTTTATCTTCTCTTATATTAAGTTTTTATTCCACAGTATTATATAAGAGATACAATGGTGGTGGAGATTACAAAAGAGTATATAGAAGATATAAAGAACTATATAAAGAGTTAAGAAAGGATGCTCAATCAAATATAGAACAAAGGTTATTATCTTTCTCTATCTTCATACCAAATACATTGAGAAAACTTTTGGGAAAAGAGATAAGTAATGTACAAAAGATTCCAAAGTTTTAAGGAGGAAAGATGATACCTAAAAAAATTCATTATATTTGGTTAGGAAAAAACTCTTATCCCAATCTTATGGATATATGTATAAACTCTTGGAGAGAAAAACTCCCTGATTATGAGATTATAGAGTGGAATGAAGAAAATTTAAATTTTTATGAAGAGATAGAGAAAAATAGATTTTTAAAAGAGTGTTATAATAGAAAACTTTGGGCTTTTCTTTCAGATTATTTTAGAATAAAGGTTCTCTACGAAGAGGGGGGAGTTTATTTAGATACTGATATGCAGATAATAAAAAACATAGATAAACTTCTCTCAAATGATTTTTTTATAGGAGTAGAGAGTGAAAAAGTAATTAGTGCTGGGATAATAGGAGTTATTCCAAAGCATCCACTTATGAAAAAAATTTTAGAGTTCTACAGTGTGGCTATTTGGAATGAACCAATATTTACAATTCCAGATATAATAACTAGAGTAATCAATAGAGAGTATGATTTTCAAATAAATGAAGATATTACTAAAATAACAGGTAGTATGGTAATATACCCACCTAGATATTTTTATCCCTATCATTTTACAGAGGAGTTCAAAAGAGAGTGTATAAAAGATGATACCTATGGAATACACTGGTGGGGGAAAAGTTGGACACAAAAGAAAAATCTTTCTAAATTATATTTTTTGGAGTTTAAACACTATAGAGGTTATAAAAAAATTCTAGTTGAGATATTGATAGCAACAGGACTTATGAGATTTGTAAAAAACTCTAAATTTTTAGTGGACTTGAGTAAAAGGATATAATCTATGATAAAAAAAATAAAATATTTATTAACAGATAGACTGATTATAAATTTTTTACATATATTTGGAGGAGATGCCTTTGCTTCTTTGCTTTCTATCTTTTCTATATCTTTTATTACTAAAGGTATAGGATTAGAAAAGTATGGTTTTATTGTTTTAATCCAAGGAATAGTATCTCTTATAGATGGAGTTTTCAATTTTCAATCTTGGCAGGGAGTTATTAAATTTTTTCCCCAAGTGAGAGAGGAGAAACAAAAACTAAAAGCTTTGATAAAATTTAGTTATATTTTAGATTTTTTTACAGCTTTAATAGCTTTTATCATAATTTTTTTATCTAGTTTTTGGATAGGAAAGTTTTATAATTTTCAATCCTATGAAGTATATCTTTTAATGTTTTTTTCAATCTATATTATTTTCAATATTCAAGGAACGCCTATTGGCATTTTGAGAAGTTTTGATAGATTTGACTATCTAAGAAATCAAAGAGTGATAGTAGCACTATTTAATTTTATATTTTTAGGTATAGGATATTTTTTAAAACTTAAAATCAATTATTTTATTTTAATATATCTTTTAACAAATATATTAAATGCTATTCTTCTAAATTTTTATGCTTTAAGAGAGTTAAAAAGAAGAAAGATATATGGAGTATTTAAAGAGAGATTAGAGTTCAATAAAGAGTTCTTTAAATTTACCTGTTTAACTAATATAAATTCTAGCTTAGATATTCCAGTTCAATATTTTGATAATCTTTTGGTAGGGAAGATGTTATCATTAGAACAGTTAGGAGCATATAAGATATGTAAGACAATTGCTATTGTTTTAGATAAAGTGGGGACACCTCTTTATCAGACCTTATATCCATATTTTTGTGAGAAGGTAGCAGAAAAAAATTATAGAGAGATATTTAGAAGAGGAATAAAAATATCAGGAATACTCAGTATAGCTTGTATTATAATTATTTTTGGTATGAATATTATTGGGTTTGAAATTTTATCTAAGTTTTTTTCTCAAGGATTAGAAAAATATAGATTGGAGATAAATCTTTATATAGTTATGAAATCACTAGCAACTATATGTATAGTAATTCATCCACTATTTTTAGCAATGGGGTATATAAAGAAGGAAACTAAGATAATATTTATAGCTAAGCATAGTATTAAAAATAACATATTAATTTTAAAAATTTTTTTGTAACTTAAAATCTTTTGAATAAACATTTGTTTAATACCCAACCCCTTAATATACCTAAATTAAATTTATTTAAAGTAATATATAATAATGCTTTTTATTAAGTATATATCAAACAATAATCTTTTGGATATTTTTAACAAAAAATTTATAGTACAATAAAAATTAATCAATAACTTTTCCTAATACTTTTCCTATGGAGTCATTTATAACTAAGTCAGCTTTAGAATCAGCTTGAGTTGAACTTTTGTTTATTAAAACTAAATTTTTTCCTCTAAAATAGTTAATAAGCCCTGCAGCAGGATAAACAACTAAGGAAGTTCCGCCTATTATAAGGGTATCTGCTTTAGAAATAGCATCAATAGCACCTCTAATAACATTATCATCTAAAGGCTCTTCATATAAAACCACATCAGGTTTAACTATTCCACCACACTTAGTACATTTTGGAACACCCTTTGATTCAAGAATAAATTTTTCATCATAGAAAGTGTGGCAATCTACACAGTAGTTTCTAAGAACTGAACCATGAAGTTCAAAAACATTTTTGCTCCCTGCCATTTGATGAAGTCCATCTATGTTTTGAGTGACTATAGCCTTTAATTTTCCCATTTCTTCAAGTTTAGCCAAGGCAATATGTGCATCATTAGGCTTGGCATTAGGATAAATAAGTTTAGCTTTATAAAAGTTGAAAAACTCTTCTGGATATCTTTCAAAAAAACTATGAGAAACTAATTGTTCAGGGGTAAAAGTAATATTAAGCTTTTCATTAAATAAGCCATTAGCACTTCTAAAGTCAGGAATTCCAGACTCAGTTGACACGCCAGCTCCTCCAAAGAAAACTATGTTATTACTATTTTTTATTATTTCTTTTAATTTGTTTATCTTATCATCCATGAAATCATCTCCAAATATTTGTTTATAATTTAATTATAATTTATTTACAATAATATACAACATTCATGATTTATAATGATTCATTTTTAAAAATAAAATATTTCCTTACATTAAATATTTTTAATGTGGTAAAATAGAAGTATACAGCGTGTAGTTTTAATGACGTAATTCCAGTTGTTAAAACTACTTTTTTTATTTTAGAAAAGTATAGTGCTAACTACTTGAGTTAAAAGAGCAATCTCTTAATGATGAGATGAAAGCAAAATTTTAATTTGAGGAAGGTGAAAATTTATTGTTTAAAATTAATGATTATATAATGTATGGAACCGTTGGGGTTTGTCAGGTTATAGATATTACTAAAGAAACTCTTATGAATAATATTGAAAAGGAATATTATGTATTAAGTCCAGTCTATTCTAAGTATCCTAAGAAGACAGTAATTAAAATTCCAGTTGATAATAAGAAAATTTCTATGAGAACTCTTCTTTCTAAGGAGGATGTAAATTCCATTATAAATAGTATCCCAGAGACGGAAACTTTATGGATAGATAATGATAGACAAAGAAATGATGAGTTCAAAACAATGCTTAGAAGTGGAAATTGTGATGATTTAATTGTATTAATAAGAAGTATATATTTAGATAAAAAGAAAAGAAAATTAGATGGTAAAAAGGCATGTAAGGGCGACGATGAGATTATGCAAACTGCGGAAAAATTAATAAATGAAGAGTTTGCAGTTATCCTTGATATTCGTCCAGAAGAGGTAAAGTCTTATATAAAAAGTCATATACCTCAATAAAGCATAAAGAAAAGTAATCAAGAAGTTAGTGAATACTTTGATGAAATAGTATAAAAGTGGAAATTAATAAACCTAGATAAAATATAAAAAATATTATATCTAGGTTTATTTTTATATTTAAATTTAAAATAAATTAGTCATTTCAGGAAAAGATAAAAAGAAGAATATCTTTTGAGGTGTGCTATGAAGGAATTAGAAAGACTTTTAGGAAGGCTAACAATTATCAATATAAAAGAGATTATTATAATTCTTGTTATTATGATAATTGTTTTAATCATAAATAAAATACTAATAAATAATCTATTTAAGTTACTAATGAGAGGGGCAAGAAGGACTAAAAATTACTTAGATAATAATATTGTTAGAGCTTTAGAAAATCCATTAAAGCTTATCGTATCCTTTGTTGGAATATATTCAATATTTAAAGTTATAAATCTTGATTCCTTAGGTATAGATTTTTTATCTACATATAAGATTCTAAGAGTAGGAATAATAGTGTCAATTATATATTTTGCTTATAACTTAACTTTGGAAAATTCATTACTTTATTCTAAGTTACATAAAAATGATGGTGGTAATACTATTGTATTTCCTTTTGTTTCTATAATTATTAGATTAATAATATTGCTAGTTGGAATAATTATAATTGCAAATGAATTTGGCTTAACTGGCTTTATTGCTGGGTTAGGTGTAAGTGGAGTTGCCTTTGCTTTAGCTGCACAGGATACCTGTTCAAATTTGTTTGGGGGAATGGTAATAGTTTTAGATAGACCTTTTTCTATTGGAGATTGGATACAGGCTGGAGATGTTGAAGGAGTTGTTGAGGAGATTACATTTAGAAGTACAAGGATAAGAACCTTTTCCATGGCAATTGCTACTGTACCTAATTCAAAACTTGCTAATAGTAACATAATAAATTGGACTCAAAGAAAATTAAGGAGAATCCATTTTAAATTTACTATGGATTGCAAGACACCAATAGAAAGTATAAAAAATTCTGTTAATAAAATAGAAAATATGCTAAAAAAACATGATAAAATAGATAAAAATTTGATAATAGTAAGTTTTAATGAGCTTTCAACTTATGGTTTTGGAGTTTTTATATATTTCTATACAGATGAATTTGAATATTTAAAATATGAAAAGCTTAAGGAAGAAATAAATATAAAAATCTTAGAAATATTAAGAGAAGAAAATGTTAGTTTAATGTTTTTAAATTTTGATTTTAAAGGTTTTGAGAGAAGATCTGGGAATTGTAATCTTGAAAACACTGAGTTGGAATCAATAAAAAATATTACTGAGGAGGAGAGAGGAGTATGACAATTAAGTTAGAAGCATGTGTTGGAAATTATAAGGAAGGAAAAAGAGCTGAGGAATTAGGAGCTAATAGAATAGAGCTTTGTGATAACTTGGCTCAAGGGGGAACAACACCAAGCTATGGAACAATTCTTCAATGTAAAAAGGATATTAATATAGATATTAATGTAATTATTCGACCAAGAGGAGGAAATTTTGTTTATTCTAAAGAAGAATTGAACATAATGAAAAATGATATAAAACTTTGTAAGGATATAGGGGTAACAGGAGTAGTATTTGGATTTCTAAAGGAAGATAATACTTTAGATTATGAAACAACAAAGGAATTTGTTGAGTTAGCTAAACCTTTAAGCATTACATTTCATATGGCCTTTGATGAAATAGAAAATAAGGTTGATGCCTTAGGTAAGCTTATAGATTTAGGAGTAGATAGGGTTTTAACAAAGGGTGGTTTAGATAATGCTTTTAAAAATAAAGATACCTTAAAAGAATTAGTTGAACATGCTAAAGATAAAATAATAATACTTCCAGGTGGAGGAGTTACTAAAGATAATTTTTTAGAGTTAAAAGATTATACCAATGCTAGGGAGTTACATGGAACCAAAATAGTAGGAAATTTATAAAAACAATAGAAATGATTAGAAATAACTCTTAATATATATAATTAATCTTTTAAAACAGTAAAAAATAACTCTTTACAAAGTAAGATGAATGTCTTAATATTATATATAGAACAACCAAAGCAATAAATAATGGTGTGTATTATAAATATTGTAATATTATTTGTATATTACAATGACAATATTATTAAATGATATAAGACTTTAAGTCATATGATATTAGGATATTATTTAAAATAATATCTATTTTCTAACATAAGATAAAAGCTAATTTACAAAAGTAACCAATGCTTAAATTCAATGTAAATACTTTGTAATAAGTAATTTGTATAATTAAGTTAAAGGAATTTGTTGGGAGTGGTAAAGGTGTTAGAGAAGATGATATTAAGTGATAAAGAATGTGAATATCTTGCTAAAAGTATAGCGGGAGGAGTTTTAATAGGACTTGCTTTAGGAGCTATTTTTAATAATCCTCAGTTTGGCTTTGCCTTAGGTGGAGTAACTGGAATAGTAGCCTCTCTTATTTATATTTTAGTAAAAAGAGCTAAGATTAAATCAGATAAAAAGTTGATCAATTAATATATAAATGAGTTTGTTCGGGTTTATAGTATAAAATTAACATAGTGTTAATTTCCCCCTACTTAAACTATAAGCCCCTTTTAATATAAAATTTATAAATGTAAAGAAAAAAGAAGCAGATTAATCTGCTTCTTTTTTTATTCCTAAACTAATAGGATGTCTCTTAGAAGAATCTTTTAAATTATTTTTTGTATTTGTAACTTGAAGAGATTCTATAACTGGAACAATAATTGCGGCTACAAAGCCACTTGCAAGTCCATTATTATATAAATTTAATCCTCCATGTAATTCACCAATATTAAAAACCATAAATATGTGAAGAAATCCTGCTATTATTCCATAAGGCCAACCATAGTAGCCAGAAATAGGAGCTAATCCCGTACTAAATAATATACAAACTACTGTAACAGGAGAATTTATATCTGATATGCTAATTAAAGATGCTAATGAAGCTCCTATAATTAATGGAACAGAGTTAGCTAAATTTTTTCCGTAGCATCCAAAGCCTGCCATGGAAAAAATAGCTCCAATAGTTGGACCATTTAAATCACCATTTATAAGTAAAACAAAAAGCGTTGAGAATATACAAAGTACTCCCATATTAAAATAACAACTACTACCATAGATTGAAAAAAAGTCACTAGGGAAAATACCATGTTCTTTATTAATTCCTATTTGATCTTTCAGAACACTTTTCTTTGATTTATCTAGTATAAGGCTACAAATTATGAAGTAAGCACTTATAGTAAATAAAAATAGCATATATAATATATTATTTCCTTTATGCCATATAGAGTTTGTCTCAAAGTCATGTCCAACGGCTCTCATTAAAGACATTACTGCTATAGCTATAATTCCTCCAGCAAAGCCAACGTTATAAAGAGAGAACCCAGAATGAATCTTAGATGCATTTTTAGCAATTGGAGGAAGAATGAATCCTACTATTATTCCAACTAATGCACCCATAATAGCTCCAGATATAGGATGAACTTCTGGAAAAAACGAAAATTGACTTACTGTAGGGGCTAGAGCAGTCCCAAGAGATGCTATAACTAAGTAATCTTTAAAGGGCTTTTTTTTCACTTTAGAATATATAAAAGTACCTAAAACTATAGGCCATATATTTATTATATTTTTACCGAACATTCCAAAACCAGTTAAAAACCATAAAGACATTATGCTTTTTCCTGTAGATTTCGTATCAGTTATATAAAATAAAAATATAAATATTAAGCCTAAAAGAGCACTATTAATTAAGGTTGCTCCAAAACCACCTATACTTATATAATCTGTTATTAATATGTCTGAATTTGAAATTATATTGTAAAGTCCATTAAGTATTTCTTTAGGGCTTTCTAAAAAAAAGGCAAATATAATAAAAGAAATATATAAAATTAAATGTATAAGGTATTCTTGTGGTAACCTTTTCAACAATAGCAACACTCCTTAATAAAAATATATTTTAAGATTAATTTATTTTATATTTTAAAATAATAATAAATTTAAGTAGATTATATAATATAAATCTTTAAAAGAATAGATGATTACAGTAATCGTAATAAAAAAGAAACAAATAAAGCCACTTTAGTATAATATTAATTTATATACTAGTAGTGGCTTAATATATGTAGAGATATACACTACATATAGATTAATCAAATAGATCTGATTTCTTTTTTACTGTTATTAATGTTTTTACCATCATATTATCTGTATGATTTTGAGGAAACATTTGATTTTCATAATAATTATTATTGTAAGGTGATGGTTTCATTACGTAGTTATGCATACAGCAACAACTATGATTTGAATTATTATTAATCATAGGATTAAGATTCATTGAATTTGAATTGAATTTATTCATAGGCATAAAAGAATATTCTTGATTACATTTCATGTTCATAGGAACTAATTTAAAATTCTCATCATTATCTTTATAATTTTTCATAAAATTACACCCCTAACTTAATTAATACTCCTAATAGAGTATATTAAGTTAGAGGTGTAAAGTTTCCTTAAAAATCAATTTAGTTTTATATAAATCAATATAAATTTAAAATTGCAATTTCAAAAGCTAGATTAGGTATTGATAAAGAGTTTTATATAAATCAATGTAAACTTAAAATAATAATTAATATTAAGTATAAAGTTTTGGTTATATATTAGGTATTTGCCAATCTATAGGTTCTTTATTTATTGAAACTAAAAAATCATTAGTTTTAGAGAAAGGTTTTGAACCAAAGAATCCACGAGTAGCAGATAGGGGACTTGGATGCACTGATTTTATTATTTTATGTATTGGATTAGTTATTAAAGCTTCTTTTGAAATAGCATTTCTTCCCCAAAGAATAAATACTATAGGTTCTTCTCTTTTGTTTAATAATTCAATTACTCTATCAGTGAATATTTCCCAACCCTTACCCTTATGAGAATTAGCTTGCCCTTCTCTAACTGTTAAAACAGTATTTAATAAAAGGATACCTTGTTTAGCCCAAGATTCCAAAAATCCATTATTAGGTATGTAACATCCAAGGTCAGAATTTAATTCTTTAAACATGTTTCTCAAAGATGGAGGAGTTTGAACTCCTGGTTTAACAGAAAAACTAAATCCATGAGCTTGGTTTGGTCCATGGTATGGATCTTGACCTAAAATAACAACTTTAACATCTTTGTAAGGTGTGAATTTTAATGCGTTAAATATATCATACATGCTTGGATGTATTTTTTGAGTTTTATATTCATTTATAAGAAACTTTCTAAGATTTAAGTAATATTCCTTTTCAAACTCATCTTTTAATAAATCATCCCAATCATTATTAAATTCAGCAGCCATTTAATTACCTCCTTATATAAAAATAAATTTTGTCAAAATCATAATTAAATTCTATACTTAATAATTTCTTATAACAAGGGTGCTAAATATAATTTGAGTTAAAATAGTTGCAATTAATCAATAACAAAATAGTTAGAATTCCATAATTAAAAGTAAACAAAGATTCTATATTAATAAGCTTAAGAAATCCATATGATTTGGCAGCTTATGATAACGCTAAGGCACAGGGAGTTGCATATGGATTTAAAGGAATGGATTCAACAGAAGAAGATACTTCGTTCCCAACTAAATGTTCAGGAACCATATAATGCTAAAAAACAATTTCAAATAGAAGAGATACTTTTTTTTAACTAAATCTTCAGGACCTAATATACCAGCATCTATGGGAGTTGTTTTTGGAGCTGTAGAGCCTAAGGGAAAGTTACCAGTAGATATTCCAAGTTTAAATAATGATGGAACTATGAATACTGAAGTTAATTATTACGATTATGGACATGGCATTACAAACATCAATAGCTTGGGAAATGTTAATATTAGTATGAATAAAAAAATAAATTTAGGTGATAATTTTCAAGTAAAGTTTAATTTAAGTGATTTTAATGAAATAGTAGCAGGTAAATATAGAGCCAAGATTAAATTTCAAGGAGAAAAATTAGAATTTATTAATAGTAAGGTAGAGTTTAGTGAAGATTTACAAACTAATATTATAGATAATAATACTTTAGAAGTTTTAATAAATTTAGAAGAGGGTTCTCTTAAGGCTAATGAAGTGAATTTCATTTTAGAATTTAAGGCAATTGATAAAGCTGAATTAACTAGTATAGAAATAACAAGTTCAGAACTTATTGATGAAAAAGGAAGATGTTTTAAACAGAAATATGTTATTTCAGAATTTTCGATAGAAGATAATAAAGAGGATAAGCCTCTAAGCCCAGATGAGGATAAAGAAGATGAAGAAAATAATGAGGATTTAGAGAATAGTGATGATAATAATAAAGATGAATTACCACAAACAGGTTCAGGTGTTGGTAAAGAATTCATTTTTGGATTAGGGTCTCTATCACTTTTAGTTGGAATTGGATTAAAAAGCAAAAGATTTAAAAGAAAATAGTAAGTAAAACAATATAAATTTTTTTAAAAGGAATGCTTTTTTACAGTATTCCTTTTATTTTACATATTAATACAATAAATTATATGAAAACTTATCCCAGCGTATCAATGTAAGAATTATATAGAAAAATTAAGGAAAATAAAGAATTATAGGAATAATAATGAAAATAATGTGTATTATAAAATCGGTTAAATCAATATACATGGTAAGATAAATCTCGTCGCTGAGAGACACACAAACAACTTAACAAAATAAATAAAAAGTTTTGAAAAAAGTTGTTGACAAAGTTTCGAAGTGATGTTAAACTAAGAAAGTCGCTTGAGGGCGACGAAATGGTCTTTGAAAATTAAACAGAAGATATTAACATAAACCAGCAATTCTT
>OGGR01000582.1_pt1 | contig 21299 bp, 17 predicted proteins | sample 1571321 | NCBI WGS metagenome assembly OGGR01 (sample SAMEA2582048, study PRJEB24529) | metagenome | biome: Human gut stool | place: China | collected 2011 | reverse complement strand
TGATACGAATGTGAAAGGCCTTTTATATGTAACAAAAGCAGTACTACCTTTTATGATTGATAAAAATGAAGGTCATATTGTAAATATGGGCTCCACTGCAGGCATTTATGCATATCCAGGTGGCGCTGTTTATTGCGCAACAAAGGCAGCAGTAAAGACATTAAGCGATGGCATTCGCATGGATACTATAGCTACAGACATTAAGGTTACTACCATTCAACCAGGCATCGTAGAAACTCCATTTAGCGAAGTACGCTTCCACGGTGATGCGGAACGAGCTAAATCTGTATATGCTGGCATTGAGGCTGTTCAACCAGAGGATGTGGCCGATGTTGTACTATATGTAACTAACCAACCTAAACGCTTGCAAATCTCCGATGTAACTATCATGGCGAACCAACAAGCAGCAGGTTTTATGGTTCATAAGAAATAATAGGGTATTATACCAAGTTTGATAACATGATATAGGTAGTATTTATTACTTGATATGTAGTATTTATTACTTGAAATTCTATATCATTTAGGATATACTTGTTAAGCGTGTTTTGATAAATATAATTTTACAAAATGTATTTTGCGGAGCATATTATTATGACCTCAATACTAAAGAAATCTTTTTTGATGGCTTTAGCTTGCGTCTGTGTAGGTACTTATGGAGTGGCTTCTTTAGTCTGTGCAGCTATTGGTTCCTATAGCATTACTAGTGCACACGAGCTATCTGTTGGGGATCGATCTGTGCCTATGACTGGTGGAATTTCAGTTGAACCTACAGAACCAAATGTTATTATGCCTAGCCCCGTACATGTGTTTACCACCGTTAAAGAAGCGGCGGAGTATATGAATATCACACCACAGATGCCAAAGTTATTGCCTGTAGGCTTTAATATTCAATCTGTCATAACCTTAGAGAAAGATATATTACAAGTTGTTTATGTCTATGAACCTGGTGCGGAGCCATATTATAACCAAGCTGGCGGCGCATATATTATATATCGCTCATCTAAGTTACCTGGTGATATCAGCGGTGATCATAAGATTCATAAGGTGATAGAAACTGAAGGTGTAGACGGTACAAAGGTTACTTTCAAAGGCAGTGACAACATGGTCTATCTTGCATCGTGGATAAAAGATGGACAAAATCACTCGTTAGATTTTTATCGTCCTGTTACACGAGATATGGCGAAGGCTATTATCCATAATATTGTTGAGGAAAAATCACATACAAAATAAATGTGTTTTTAATAATTTTTTTATTGTTATTTAAATTATTAATACTATCCTTTAAATTTATTTTCTTTTGTATCATATTTAAATTTATTCCTAAAAAGAAGGAATTACTTAATAATGCTTTACTTTCTTCTTCTTTTTCTTTACAAAAACGCCAATCAATATATCCTTTCAATGGCATTCTTATAAATCTAGAAATTAATCCTCTATAGGAAACACTAATCTTTTCTGTTGGTATATCAAATAATTTATCTTCCATACGTTGCTTAAAATCTTTTATATTAATTTCATTACCATTAATATTAATATATTGTTTATTATCTATGGCTCTAGATATATTAATCTTTTTATTATTAACTACAATTTCTAAATAAAATATCCAATCACTTAACTTAAGTAATTCTGAGTTTTCCGAATTTTTTTTAACATCTGCTCCTAAACAAAAATCTATAATTTTTACTGATAATGTTTTTCCAACTCCATTAGTACTCTTACCCTTTTCTTTAGATATTTTAGTTCCTAATATTAAATTCACTCTATTTTCCAAAAAATTTATTTCATTAAAAGTAGTATTATTAGCACTTAATTTTTTTATATACAAATCAATTCCTCCTTATCATTAATTTCTATAGCTCCAACCATATATAATAACATTATTGCGTCTATATAAGTATCAATGTTATGCTTTTTTCTTATTATTTCTGTATCTATATATTCTTTATTAAATCTTTCCCAGCTATCTTCTAATGACATTGGTTCATTATTAAGCAATTCTATTATAAATGCTCCTAATCCAATTAATGATTCTGATAGCTTTACATGTTTTGATGGTAAGATCATACTATCACCTCATAATATAATAAATATTCTTTTTTCTTATATAATAACATAAAATTAATATCAATTGCACCCTTTTTCGAACATACGTTCGACTAATCATCTCTAATATGCTACAATTATCCTATAAATAAATAAAATGGAAGGTGAAACTAATGAAAAGTCTAAGTGATATTTATAGTTTAATTGAAGATGAAAACATAGAATTAGAAGAAGTTTATTTTAAGTCATCTAATATTGAAGGTATATATTTTAAAGTATCAGGAATGAACCCTATAATTGGAATACATAAAAATTTACTTACTGATACTAGAAAATATATATCTGTATTAGCTGAAGAACTTGGTCATCACTTTACTTCTTCAGGAAATTTAACTTCTGAATGTATAACTTACTCTGATAAAATTAATAGAAGTAAGCAAGAAAAGAAGGCTAGAATGTGGGCTGCTAACTATTTAGTTTCTGATGAAGAAATAATTGGAGCTTTATTACACATATCTGGTACTTTAAGTGGATTGGCTCTCCATTTTAATGTTACCGAAGAAATTATAAAATATAAGTTATTATCAATCTACCTAAAAGAAGATAAGTTTAGAATATCTAAATTAATGATTATGGAAGATGAAATAATTTATAATTCTTGTTCTGTTTAATGGAGGTCTATTATGAAAAAAGTTGCTATTTATTCAAGAAAATCTGTTTTAGTTGAAGGATCAGTATCCATAGAAACTCAGATTAATATGTGTAAAGATTATATAAATAATAAATTTCCTAATGCTAAATTTAAAGTTTTTGAAGATGAAGGCTTTTCAGGTGGAAATACTAATAGACCTGCCTTTCAAAAGATGCTTAGAATGGCTCAACTAAATGAAATTGATATAGTTGTTTGTTACAAAGTAGATAGAATTGCTAGAAATACCCTAGACTTCTTAAAAATATTAGAACTATTTAAAGAAAATAATGTTGAACTTATTTCTATAAGTGAAGGTTTTGACCCAAATACTCAAATGGGGAAAGTTATGTTAACACTATTAGCTAGTTTTGCTGAAATGGAAAGAACTAATATTCAACAAAGAGTAAAAGATAATTTATTATCTATAGCTAAAAAAGGTAAATGGACTGGCGGCTCCCCTCCTACTGGATTTAAAAATGGTTTAAATGGTGGACTTGAATGGAATAAACAAGATATGATTTTAGATGTTTTTAATATGAAATATGAGAAAGAAAAGAACTCTAATATTATTAAATATATAAAAGAAAAATATAATCATAATTTTCTTGGAGGAACTTTAGCTACCACATTAAGAAAACCTATATATGTTAAAAGCTCTCCCTCTGTATCCTTATACTTAAAAACTAAAGGATATATAGTTCAAGGTGATGAAGATAATATACATTCATATCTAACATATACAGATAAAGAAACTAAATATGCTATTGTTAGTGATATAGTTGGATTAATAGAGCCTTCTGTTTGGATTTCTATAAATAAAGATATGGATAAAAATATATCAAGGGAAGGTAATAGATTTAGTAAGAAATTTTGGCTTACTAAAACAATTAGATGTAAGTATTGTGGTCAAACATTTTGTGGACAAACCAAAACAACTAAAACCAAACATTATAATAAACATGGTGAAGAAAAAATATATATTTCTACTTATAGTTATTATTCTTGTAGGGATGCTGTTCGTGGTAAATTAAAAACTTGTACGAATACTAAAAGAGTTAAACAAGAGATATTAGAATCTAAGGTATCTGAACTTATACATTTGCTTAAAGATAAAAAAACATTTAATTCTTCATATTTTTCTAATAAAATAGATAATTCTTCTAAAATAGATACTATAAAAAAGCAAATAAAAAGTATTGATAAAACTATAAATAACCTTACTGACAAAATAGCTCTACTAAGTAACGAAGCTTCCCTTATTTTTATATCTAAATTAGAAGAATTAGTAAAAGAAAAATCTATATTAAAAGATAATTTACTGCAACTAGAATTACAAGAGCTTAATTCAAATACTAAGAAAGATAGCTCATTAGTTTATAATAATATACTTGCATTTAATGATGAACTTAGTGTAGATGACAAAAGGAAAATAGCTATGAGTTTATTTAAAGAAATTATATATGATCCTGAAACTGATTCGTTAGATGTTACTTTCATGTAACATCTATTTTATTTTTGTCTAAATAAACATTGGAGAACATCCACCACGAATATATCCAGTATATTTCATTATATCCTTAACTGCTATCATTTCAACCTTTTTTTCTCCAGCTATCTTAGCAGCATTTTTTAAATCTAATTCTTCTGCAACTGGTATAACAAAAACATATAACTCTTTGCTTGTTCCTTGAGCTACTAATGTTTTAAATACATTTTTCTCATCTACTCCAATTTTATGAGCTACAGAAATTCCATCTATCTTTTCATCTTCACTTTCATAACTTAACATTTCATATGAAACCTTTTTAGAATCTAATATTCTCATAGCATTTGTCTTAAGCTTCTTATCTTTTGCCATAATTTTCACCTCTTAAACTTAAATCATTTATAATTATACAATAAAATTCTTTAAAAACTAAGCTTAACTTTATATTAACTCAGATAAAGTTAATATAAATTAAGATATTTTGTGTCCATATTTTCAGTATATAATATCAAATCTTATTGAACCAAAATTCTAGATTAATGGTAAAATACACTAATTATAAACTCTTAAATCTAGTAAGATTATATATAAATAATTTAGAAGCTAAAACACAAACTCATCTAACCAAAGTTAAATTAATTAAGCTACATTATTATCTAGATTTATTCTATTTATTTACTTCCAGATGGTCATTTATGTCATTCCTTTGCTACACATATAGAATAAAAAAATGCTTTTATAATAAATTTATTATAAAAGCATTTCTTTTTATTTGTTTAAATCTTCAAATATAGCTTTATCATTATTTGAAAATTTGTTTAAATCATTTGATTGTATAAGATTCCCATTGGCATAGTTTAATTTAGTATAACCTTTTTCTCCTATAGTATAAACATACGGTTCTATTTCTTTATAATTTGATATAATATCAATAGCGTCCTGATTTTTAGTATCATACAAATCTAATTTTTTATTGAAATTTTCATCAGAAAATTTATAGATGGCAAACTGTCCATCTACACCAAATGATTCCATAGTATCTCTATCTCCTGTAGAAGAGTATCTAGGCACTTCATCATTTCCATAAAATATAAATAAAAGAACAAAGCTTAAAGCTATAAATATTAAAGAGATTTTTTTCATTTGTTCCTCCTAAAAAGTAATTTTAAAAATAATTAGCTATTATATTATTAACACCATTATTTTCAATATAATTATAAAATAAAACACTTGAAATATATAACCATAATAATTTTAAATTAAAAGCACAGTTAAAAACTATGCTTTTAATTCAGAATGCTTACACTTATAATACTTTTACACATATAATGCTAATTTAAATGCTCTGTTTTTATCGCCGCATTAAATCCATCTTCAAAGCCGTCTTTAATATCTTTAAATCCGAAAATTAAAAATAAAACTATTGCAATTAAAATTCCTATTACAAATTTCTTTTTCATATATCCCTCCCAACAAACCATATATTAACATTATATAACATTATTGTAAACAAAAAAAGAATAAGTAAGAATTAACCTACCTATTCTTTTAATATTATTCTCAAATATTAATTTTATAAATTTATTAAAACACCTTATTTATTTATCCTAGTAGAATTTTATAATCCATTTTCAACCACAAAATCTGTTACTTCCTTTGTTAAATCCTTAAAAGATCCGCTATTATCCACTGTAAAGTCACATAAGTCAATTATTTTTCTTGTATTCTTTTCAAGATCATCTTGTGAATTTTGTTCATAACCATCTCTACTTTTTAATCTTTCTACTCTTACTTTTTCATCACATTTAACCCCTAATGTTTTGAAACCGCTCTTTTTCCAGAATTCAAAATCCTCATATGTTCTTCCACCAGTTACTATTATAAGTTGCTCATTATCTATATCTTTCATAGATTTCTTTTTAAACTTATCTAGTATTTTTCCTAATACATAGTAACTTAAAAAGTCCTCATCTATTTCCTTAAGTTTTATAGCCGTATCTACATAAAATTCTCTTTTTTTATTTTCCCACTTATCTGTTGCTAAAAATATACATGACATATCCCTAACTAAGTCTCCTATATTAAAGAAACTAACACTTTTTTCTGAATATTCATTTATAAGCTTAGCTACAGTATCTTTTCCTGAACCTTTTTCTCCAAAAACTATTAACCCCTTCATATTATCAATCCCTTTCTTAGTTATAAGATTACATATTAATTATAACATTTATTGGAATTTTTAAACATCTTATTTTAATTATTCTTTAAAATTTAAAACTCTTTCCTCTCTATCACTTCCAGCATGGGAATTTTCAAATACTTCTCTTGCATTATTTATAAATTCCTTTGGATCATTAATAGATGGACTAAAATGAGTTAATAATAATTCCTTTACCTGACCCTTTTTAGCTAAATTAGCTGCTTCCTTAAAAGTCATATGTTTATTCTTTATGGCCTTATGCATATCCTCTTCACTTCCATAAGTCCCTTCACATATGTATAAATCACTTTCCTTTATAAAACCTGGTATATCCTCTGTAGGTCTTGTATCTGTTGTGTAGCTTAATTTTATTCCCTTTCTTTCATCCCCTAAGACCATATAACTATAATATTTAACTCCATTTAAACTAACTTCCTCATTTCTTTGAAGTTTAGACCACAATTCCTTTGGAACTTTATTCATTAAAGCTTTTTCTACATTAAATTTTCTTCCTCTCCTTATATTAAAAGAGTATCCTAAACAAGGAGAGGAATGTTCCAATTCTAGAGTTTTTATACTTAAATCTGAACTTATTTTTTCATTCAATTCAACTAATTCCATTTTTTCTTTTTTAACCATGAATTCTAAATCACTTACATCTTCTAGTACGTTAAGTTTATATGGAAGATATGGAAGAGTTATTAAAAATCCATCTATAACCTCTTTTATTCCCTTAGGTCCTATTATATATATTTCTTCTACCCTTCCACTATTCCCAATTGTAGAAAGTAATCCTGGTAATCCATATATATGATCTCCATGAAGATGACTTATACAAATAATATCTATACTTTTAAATCCAGTTCCATTTACTCTCATGGCAACCTGTGTTCCCTCTCCACAGTCTAAAAGAATTTTTCTTCCCTTGAAATTCATAACAACTGATGATAAAAATCTATTTGGCATAGGCATGCCTCCCCCTGTTCCCAACAAGGTTACATTTAACATGTTAATCAATCCTCTCTTTCTATAACTAATTATATTATATAGCAAAATAATATCTATTATAAAAAAAGACCAAAATCAAAGATTCTGGTCTTTTTCTTATTTTTTTATTTCTCTAATTTCTGCTTGTTCTTAAAGTTATTGACTTCTTACTAGAAATTTCTCCATTTGAATACTTAGCAGCTATTTTAAAGTTGTAAATTGTGTGTCTATTTAAGCCTTTGAATTTATAAGTTGTCTCATCAGCACCAACTTCTCCAACCTTTTTACCATCTTTATATAAAATATATCCTTCTAAACCTTCAGTTGTCTTCGGAGCTTCCCAAGTTACATTTACATATTTTCTACTAACCTCTGAAGCCACAAAGTTTTCTACTGGGTTAACAATTATCTCTGCACTACCTTTGCCTACTGCTACCTCTCCACTTGTTAATCCTAATTCATAAACCTTTCCATTTTCTCCATCACCTAAGTTTGCTGAAATTACTTCAAAAATTTCTCTTTCTGATTCACTCTTAGGAGTAAGTGTTGCCTTTACTAAGTTTTCAGCATTTTCTATAGGATTTCCTAAACTAGCAGCTAATATTTTTACTACGCCTGGTTCTAATTCTTTATAATTTACTAAAACTCCATCTATTCCATTTGTAACTTCAACTAAATCAAATACTTCTTGATTATATTTTAAAGTAAATTCTGCTGCATAAGCTGATAAATCTTCTTTTATTTCATTAGCACCTAAGAAAACATCAAAATTCTCATTTACTTTAACACTTTCAGGTAAAGTTAAGAAACTTTGACCCACATTTTCCTCTGGAACCTCTAAAACTTGATGAACATTTAATTCAGCAGCTGAGGCAAATCCACCATGACCAGCTTTAGCCACTAATCTTACATGAGTAGCTTCTACTGGATCAAATTTTAATACCTTAGTACTATGGTCAGCAGTCCAATCTCCCTCTAAAACCTTTGTAAAGTTTTCTCCATCAGTACTAACTTGGAATTCATATCTACTTATACTACCATTTAAGGCATCTTGTCTTGGCATATAAGTAAATTTATTTATATTATAACTTCCACCTAAGTCTAAAGTAATGTGTTGAGGTAATGCTTCTACAGGACTCCATTTAGTATGCCATATAGTACTTTCATCTCCATCTATAGCAAAATCAGCTATTCCCTCTGATCCTATATTAGGATGCTCACTGCTAGCAGTTGCACTCATTTGCTCTTGAGGTATAACTGTAGGATCTACAATTTTATGAGCACCATCCTTAATAGTAATTTCATCTATGCTACCCTTAAAGGAATTAGTTGAACTTCCTATTTTATCTAAAGGTAAAATAAATGTTCCTACCTTACCACCATTACTCTTATTTATAGTTTCTATAAATTCTCCATTTACATAAAGACTTGTTTTATTTAATTCTCCAATGAAGGTTAACTCAACCCATTCATCTTCTGGTAATTTATAATTAAATGAATAGTCATATCCTTCTCTTGAGAAACCAACATTACCAGTTTCTTTTTGACAAGCCTTTAATACCCCTGTGTTAGATTCTGATAATATTTGCTCACTATAATCTCCATTTGCATCTTTCTTCACCCACATAGAAACTGTATAGTCTAAACCTTTGTTATCAATTGGAGTATCAATATAACTTTCTCCTCCACTTAATTTAATTCCTTTTCCTTCTTTACCTTCTACAGATTCTACATTTACTCCTGTAGCATTATATTCATTTCCAGAACTATCTTTAATATTTTCTGTAGCCTCGTCTTCAAAGTCATAATCAATTACAGTTTCAGTTTTAGATTCCACATCATAAGTTAAGTTAGAATCTGGAACATCACTTACTTTGTCTACTCTTTCTTTAAACTCTTCAAAGCTTGTTTCACTATCAGGTGCCGCCCACATTTTTTCTGATAAAACTTGAGCTGCCTGGAATGATCTATCATAAATATCTCTTTCAGATATTCCATTGGCTTTTTCATCTATCATATCATTCCATACAGCAAACATTCCTCCCTTTAATTGAGGATGTCCTGCTGGAAGTTTGTAATCTGAAGCAAATCTTCTTGGTTCCCACTCATTATATAAAAATCTTGTGTTAAGATAGTTATTATAGTAACCTGCTTCTGGAACTATATAAAGATCTGCATCCTGTGTATTTAAAATATCATATCCTTGATTTATCATATTTCTAGCATCAGCATATCCCCTATACCATATATTCATAAGGACTCCATCGCTAGTTACAGGAGTTTGTCCTGGGAAAACATCTAAACTTCCCCATAGTCTTGGATTTCTACCATAATCATCTCTTACTCTTTTAAGATATCTATCTGTAAATGCTCTAAATTCTTCTTTTTTCTCAGGTGCTCCCTTATACTCATCTGTTCCAATATGGAAATCTTGATCTCCAAAGACTGGATTTTCTCCTCCTAAATATTCATCAAATAATCCATCTACAAAATCATAAACCTTTGGATTACCTACATCTAAATAAGTTGCATCTCCTCCTGTACCTAAGGCTAAAGATTGATCATAGCGAGTAAATGCTAAGGAGTGAGCAGGAACATCTATTTCTGGAATAATTTCTACTCCATGATCCCCAGACTTTTCTATAAATTCTCTAAATTCTTCTTTAGTATAACTTCCATCTGTTGCTGTTAAACCTGGATATGTTTCAGATTCTAATCTAAAAGCAGCATAAGCAGTTTCCCAATTCTCATTATTAGTCCAAATATAGTTATCACTTAAATGAACTTGGAAGTTATTTAATTTGTACCAAGACATAGCTTCCATAAACTGCTCTAAATAATCCATTGTAAAGAATTTTCTTCCAACATCAAGCATAAATCCTCTATTTTCATATCTTGGGAAGTCTCTAACTATTCCTTTTTGAATAGTTTCTCCATTTTGCTTTAATATTTGAAGTATTGATCTAGTTGAGTAGAAAGCTCCTGTATTGTGAGTAGCTTCAACTTTCACGTACTCATCTACATACATATAATATCCTTCTTCTCCAATACTCGTATCTTCACAATTTAAAGTAAAATAAAAATCTCCTTCTACAGGTGAACTTGAGTAAACTATTTCAATTGGTTTACCAACTATCTCCTCATAATCAGATTTAAATTCACTTGCAGTTTTGCTTAGTTCATTTTCATAGGTAGGATCAATAACTATTCTTGAAGAATCTCTTATAGTAAAGTTTCCATCTTTTCCAACCCATTCTCTTAAACTTGGAACTACTTCTGGCTTAGTATTACTTCCTAAAGAACCAGAATATTTACCAGGTACAGTTATTTCAATACCAGTAGTTTCTCTTTTTAGACTGCCTTTTTTTATTTCAAAATCCACAACTACCTTTGTATCTACTAAAGGTTCATTTATGGTCATATCATCATTTATTATTTGATTATAATCTGCCCCAATAAATTTTATCTCAAACCCTTTTGGAACCTCTGGCATTTGAAGTTTAGAGTCCCCCTTATTTATAGTAGGAACTTCTAATGAGTTTAAAACTTCATCTAAATCACCAGATGAAGGAATCTCTCCATTATATATCTCTACTTCATATAAAGATACTGCATTCCATACTGATGGATTATTTTTTTCACAATAAACTCTTACATACCTTGCATTTTCTTTTTCACTTAATTCTATAACCTCAGTGCCACCTTTTCCAGCTTCGTTTCTATGAACTGTTTTCCAATTTTCATTATCATTAGAAGTTTGAATTTCATAGACCTTAGCGTTGGCAGCTTCCCAGAATAATCTAACCTTGTCAAAAGTGCTTTCCTTTTCTAGGTCAATAGTTATCCACTGTTTAGCACCATTAGAAAATCCTCCACTTGACCATCTTGAATTTCTTGAAGATGTATCTCCATCTACAACTTTATCTGGAGTAAGTGTATTAGTTTCTGATGCTGATGCCGTAGCAGTTTTATTTAAAGCAATATTAACTCCTATCTCTGTTTCTGGAGGAGTTACATTTTCCTCATTTTCGTTATCATAAACTTCTACTTCATATATTGATACATTTCCCCATTCATGAGCTGTATCTTCACAACTAACTCTTAAATAATTAGCAGTTATATCTTCTCCAAGATTTATAGACTCTTGATTTCCTTTCCCCTCACTAGTTGCGTAAACTTCTTCCCAAGTTTCCCCATCATTAGAAACCTCTAATTTATAATTTCTTGAATATGCACCATCCCAAAGTATATCAACTTGATCAAAGGTTGTTGCTTCTTCAAAATCAATGTATATCCATTGTGGTACATTTCTTGAACTAGCCCACCTAGAATTTCCTGGCTTAGCATTTGGATCACTTGGCTTATCCTTAATACCATCAGTTATTAATTCTGCACCCCATTTATCATTAACTTCTCTTGAAGAGGCAACAGTTTTTTTGTTTAAAGCTAAATTAACTTTATCTGACTTATTTAACTCAGAAGCAAGAACGGATAATCCATTAACTGAAACTATACTTGCTGCTATTCCACAAGCTATTAACCTTTTCATCCTCTCTCTATTCTTTAACAAAATTCCACCCCCAAATTTTCACACTATTCTAAGTACCATATTTATTCAGTACATTAAATATATATGAATAATTTTTAATATATATGTTGATTAAATTTTATTTTCTACTCTTATTTTTTACTAAAAACATCCTTTATAATTTACAAAGCCATTATCTAAGTGATAAAATCAATTTAGTGCAATATATTAATCCTATGGAGCGTGATATTATAATGGCTAAACGTACAAAAACGCCAAACTACATAAAAATAGCTATTGATATAGCTAATAGAGTTTTAAATAATGATTTTAAAGAAGGAAGTAAAATTACAGGTCGTACAACCCTAGTTAGCATATATAAAGTTTCACCAGAAACTATAAGACGCTCAGTGGCCTTACTTAAGGATATGAACGTAGTATCTGTTAATGAAAAAAGTGGAATAATCATAAATAGTAAAGAAAATGCCAAGGACTTTTTAAGCAAGTTTAAAGCTCAATCTGACTTTACAACCCTAAGTAATGATACTTATAAAATATTAAAAGCTAAGAACGAATTAGACAAGCAACTTGAAAAAAACATAGAAAATATAATTGAATTTGCTACGCAACTTAGGAATGTAGGGACTGTTATACCCTTTGAAAGCATTGTTGAAAGTGAAAGCTTTGCTGTTGGAAAAAGTATTGGGGATCTAGACTTTTGGCAAAATACAAAGGCAACTATAATAGGAGTTAAAAGAAAAGGAGAAATGTTTCTTTCTCCAGGACCTTATTTCAAAATAATGGCTGATGATATAATAATGTATGTTGGTGAAGATGAAGTTTTAAAAAATGTAAAAAACTACATATCAAACAATGAATAACTAAAAAAAGAAGTATGATATATCCTCTTAAGGTCATATCATACTTCTTTTTTTATAAATAACTACATTCTTTTTCCTTTAATGATCTTTTATCAAAAGGATTTGTAATTAAGGCTTTTAAGAATAATTGTGGATAATTAGCTTTTAATTGTTTCATGTACTGAATCCATTCAAAGGTTAAATACTTATAAGCAACATTTATATCTTTTGCTAAATGTTTTATTTCATACTCTTCTAATTCATGAGAACATCTACTACTTAGTTCTTCTCTTAGATGTAATATTGACATAAGCATGTCTGAAAACTCTTCATGCTCTATTAACATGGGATTAGTTATTAAGTTTATAACTAAATCCTTTTGAGCATTTAATTTCTTTTCTAAAGCTATTAAGTCCACCTTTTTAATATCTATATCATACTCATATTCATCTACTAATTTTTCTAAATTCTTAAATTCATTTTTGTTCCATTCCTTAGTTACTAAGGCCTCTTTAGCAATTATTTCTGTATTATCATCTGCATAAACAAATGTATTTAAAATATCTGTTCCTAATTCACTAAAAAATACTCCTATAAGCATACTTAGCTTATCCCTTAAATGCTCTTTCTCCCTCTTTTCAAGTAATTTATCAATTACTAAAGTAGTAAAGAATACTTCCATAGGTATAAAGGCTATATCTGCAAAAAGAAATATTAGTGTATGATGTAAATCTTGAAATATAAGATAATGCACGTAATGTAAAACTAGAGATAATCCTATTAATCCAATTCCAATCATAAGAAACTCTTTCTTTTGTTTACTCATTCTTGTCCTCCTCATTTAGTCTTAAATATTCTCAATTAATAATGTCTAGAGTTTTATACTATCATATTATATCCCTGATTTAAAAGACCTTTTACACTTTTTTTAAATTCAACTTACAAAAATAACTTGCTATAAAAGCTGTTATTGGCACTGTAAGTATAATTCCTATACTGCCTGCAAGGCCTTGTATAACTTCTATACAAAGCACATCTAAATTTAATATTTGATTTTTACTCATATTAGAAGCATATAACATTATTATTGTATTTAAGGACCCTCCAGCAAAAGCTAATATTAATGTATTAGCCATTGTTCCTATTATATCCTTTCCTATATTCATTCCACTTTTAAATAATCCCCTTTTATTTAAAGTATCATTAATATCATTTATTTCAAAAATTGATGAGGAAATAGACATAGCAACATCCATAACTGCTCCTAAAGATGCTATTAATATAGCTGCAAACATTATTCCATGAATATTTAAGGAGGTATTTTCAGCTATATACATCATACTTTCAGCTTCTTCCATACTAATACCTGATAAATTTGCAAGTTTTCCAAAACTTATTGCTATTACTCCTGATATAATTATTCCACTTAAGGTTCCTAAAATAGCAGTAAAAGTTTTTTTATTTATTCCAGAAACTAAAACCAATGTAACAATAATACTTATAAGCGCTGAAAAAATTGCTGCTAATATTGGATTTACCCCTCTTAACATTAGTGGAATCATTAAAAATATTATACAAACACAAGTAAAAAACAGTGAAACTAATGATTTTATTCCCTTTACTCCACCTACTCCAATTATGACTATTACAAATAATAGTACTAGCAAAAATATTATGTTACTTCTTTTATAACTATAAACAGCTATATCTTTTATTTCATCCTTCTCATAAAAGAAACCTAGAATTACTTTAGTATCTTCCTCAACTGGCATATTGTATATTCTGCTAATATTATTTACGATTTCATATTCCTTCCCCTTTTCTGGTCCCTCTAAAATTTCTATGACTATATTTTGATATCCTAGCTCTATACCCTCTATGTATTTATCTCCTTCTAACATCTCTTTAGTTATTCTCTTTACTTTTCCTTCATAATATTGCACATTTTTATTTAGTCTATCCTTCATAAAGCCATTATCAAATATAAATCTTGAAAATCCTATAATTAAAAAAGATATTAAAACTGTACTTATAATAAAAATAATACTCTTTTTACTATTTTTCATAATATTTCTCCTACTACCCTAACTTACTTATTATTGAGGCTGACCTAAAGAAGGCCAGCCCTAAAAACTTAATAAATTATTTATCTTACTTTTTTTCTTTTAAAAACCATATAAAATCCTAAAGCTAAGTATAAAGCTCCAAAGCCCATAAGCATGTTAGCATTCATTCTATTACCAGTGTTAGGTAATTCTTCTGGTTTCTCTGTATTAGGTTTATCTATGCCTGGTTTATTTTCCTCACCTGAATCATTTCCTGATCCATTATTTGAATCTCCACCATTATTGGCATCCCCATTATTATCAGAATCTCCACCATTAATTTCTTTTAAAACAACTAGTGAAAACTCTTTATTATTACTTTTTATTTCATTTCCTTCAGAATCAAAAAGCTTTATTCCTATACTATATCTACCCTCTAATTTAAAAGCATGTTCAAAAGTTAATTCCTTAGATTCATTAACACCTAAAGAATCTATTTTTTCTTCTTTTAATAAAACTTCATTTTCACCATTGTTAGCAAAGATTTTTAAAGTTAAATTTTCTAAAGCTTCCTTAGTGCTATTTTCTACTTTAGTTAATAAGCTTATTTTTTCATTTTCTTTTATTTCATTTTTATCACTTGTAATTTCAGTGTTTATAACTCCAAGATTTTCTTCTTCCTGAAGAACAATTTCTCCAGTATTTCTTACCCTTAATCTATTGCCCTCTGGGTCTTCTGAGCTAAGTCCTATTGCTGAAACAGTATCACCAACTCTTATTCTTGGATCCCATTTACCTTTCATATTTTCATTTATTCCATCCCATATATATCCTTCAACATATATTCTTGAAACTCCTGAACCATCATCTAAGTAAAGATTGCTATCATCCATGTTAACAACTTTGCCTGTTACCTTTGTTAACCACCCTTCATTCTCATGAAGCATACTATCTCCAGTGCTCATTTCTTTAGGACTCACTTCATTTATATTTTCATCAATTATCTCTAAATCTGCACTTTCATCACTTATTTGTATTTCAAATTCACCTTGATATGCTTCTACTCTTCCCTTAACTCTTACTTTTTGTCCAACTTTTACAGGAGTATTAGAAACACCAAAAACATTTATTCCACCAGTTTCATCTTGAATGTATATAACTTCAAAGAAAGCATTTTTAGGTTCTACAGCCTCTGACTGAGCTGTTACTATTCCCTCTAAAACATACTCTTCTCCTAATCTATCTGGTTCTCCATCATTATTTTTATCTTCTCTAAATTCTTTAATAGTAAGCTTTTCTAATTCTTTTTCAGGCAACATCCAATTTATTATATTTTTTGTTACCTTACTATTGCTTTTACTTTCAGCATTAGTTCCATCTATTTCAAAGTTTGAGAAGAAAGTACTTCCAGCTACGGCTACCTTTCCTCCATTAGATAATTCTTCTACTGCTAAAACATTAACTTGTCCTTTTTCTACTGGAACATTATCCCCTTGTTTATCTGAATCATCTGTTCCTGTAGATTCATGACCACTTACTAAGAAGTCAACCTTTTCTCCCTTAGCTCCATCCTTTAATACTACTGATGATCCACTATAGAAGCTAAATTTATCCTCTTCACCTAATCCTTCAACAAGATTAAAGTTAGGAGAAGAATACTTATTTAACATAAGTCTAAATTGTTGTCCTTCATTAACTTCATAATCTGCAACTTGGTCATCATTTACTCTTAATTCTGAATTTATCTTCTCTAAAATAGGATTTAATTGAGCACCATTACTATACTCTCCAACTCCATCTTTATAATCTGCCCTTGATGTAATGATTATATTTCCACCCTTATCCATGTATTTTCCTATTGCGTCAATTTCTGAGGCTGTAAAATTACTTTTGTAAACTTCATACTTAGGCTCATCAATTCCTTGAGGATCAGTTATAACTAATAGGTCAACATTTTCTAAAGATTTCTCTGTTATTTCTTCTTTGTTTATTATAGGAATACAATCATTTTCTGTTAATAACTTTTCAAAAGCATCTATTTTTCCTGCATAGTTTCCTGTTACATATTGATTAGCATGAGCCCCATCTATCATTACCTTATAAACATCGCCTTCATTTACAACTTCTATCTTAGAACTCTTAGTAAATGTCTTGTCTGTTCCATTTATTGAAATTGTAGCTTTTGCATAAATAGTAAATTCTCCTGCTCTTTCAGGTTGCCATGTTATAGAACTTTCCTTTAAGCTATTTCCTTCTAAGCTTTCTATAATTTCTTCTCCAATTTTCTTCTCATCTGAAATTTCTCCATTGAAGAATTCAACCTTTATATTGTTTAATCTTTCAGAACTATTATTATAAACTTCTATTGAGAATTTAGCCTCGTCACCAACTAAAAGCATATCTTTATCAGTTTTTAATTCATTTAATCCTACATTTACATTTTCCCCAATCCATACTGGAGCTGTAACTGCAATATCTTGATCTCCTTGTACTACTTTTACATAATAGTAGCTATATTCAGGTTTAAGCTTAAAATTCCAAGAAACTTTATTGCTATTAAATTCCTTTGAAATAACCTCTACTCCCCCATTAGCTATTATTGAAACTTTCTTTATAGTATCCTCTTTATCCTCATCATTTATTTCTATATTAAAATCTAAGTCTTCTACTTCACCTAAATTGCTTCCCATTATTTGATTATTAACAGTATAATCAATAGTCATATTCTTATCCTCTGAAGAATACACTTGCTTTTTGTTCATAGCTTTATATAAAGCATCCCTTGAATTTTCTTCTGATAATATTATTGTTCTAGCATCATTTGCTGTAAGCCATTTTCCCTTATGATTATCTTGGTTATTAGTAGGAGCAACATGCCATCCCTTATCTAAAGCTCTTGTATAATATTCATAGCTTGGGAAATATCCACTACCTCTTACAGGTCCTTCTCCATTTCCAACCTCTATTAAATTAACTACCTTGTCTGCCCCTTCACTATAAAAACCAAAGTCTGCAAAATCGCCAAAAGTTTTTCCTGGATGATTTAATTGAGAAACTGACTCTGGTAATTGAGAAATAGTATTATAATAATTTTTTAAATTCATATCACTATTTTTTCTTGTTTCAAATCCTGGAGTATTAAATGTATTTATATGTCCCCAGCCTCCAGTAGATCCTGACCAAGTCATTTCATAACCATACATAGCAACAAAGTTACCATCATCATTATATTTATCAGATATATTTTGAGCATTAGTCCAAGCTTTACTCATTGATCCATCATTTATATTAGCTTCAGTATCATTATCAAACCAGTTTGAATGGTCTGTTACGGCAAAATAATCAGCCTTACCTTCATCTCTTGCCCATTTATAAGCATCCTCTAAGCTTCCAGTTCCATCTGAAATATTAGTATGTGAATGTAGTTGTCCATAATAATGATTTATCTTTCCTACTCTAAACTTCCATTCTTTCACCCTATTATTTCCTAAAGAATCACTTACACTAACTTCCACTCTATGTTCTCCATCCTCTAAGTCTTCCTTAATCTCATATGAAAAACCAGTTTCTGTTATTTCAGCTACTTTAGTTATGTCTTCATTATCTAATTTAATTTTTACACTTTCTACATTTACTCCAGAATTATCTATAAATTCTCCACTTATAATAGGTTTTCTGTTTTCTCCTACACTTGAGTTTTCCTTAGGTAAAACATTCTTAACCTCTGGTCCACTTAAGTCTTCGTCTACTACCTGAAAAGCATATACTCCACTTTCTGGTACTCTTGAAATATTTTTACCATCACTAGCTTTAATATAATATTCCATTCCAGAAGCTTTTAAATCTTCCTTAGGTATTAAAGTTTTAAATATTCCATCTTCCTCTTTTAATACTACTTTTTTAAATTCAGTATCCTCTTTTCCCTTAAAGCTAATAGATACCTCTTCTAATTTATTATTATCACTTACTTTAGCTTCAATGTTTAAATCTTCGTTTATATTGGCCTTTTCAATTTTTTTATGAGTTATTACAGGACTTTCATTATCTTCAACTATTTTTGTAAACTCTGCTGAAGAACCATAAAGTTGAACTTTATCATTGAATCTTCCAATAACGCCTTTTACATCTACTAAATCTCCTGTTTTAACCTCTAAACCTGAAGGTATAAAGTAAATATCTAAAACATCCTCTCCTTGTGTTAATGTTTTAGCTTCTAAATCAACTACTGTATTTTTCAACTCAATATAATGAGAATCAAAATTTGACTCTTTTAATTCCTTAATAGTAACTAACTTAGGATCAGGCATTCCTAAATCTCCTAAGACTTTTATATCAGTAGCTTGTACTTGAAGTAATCCATTAAAATTATCTAATGTGCCACTTATTTCAATCTTATTCCCCTTAGTTATTGCTCCAAAATCCACTCCTGATTTAAAGTTTGAAATTGCAATAGCTCCTGTTTCATCCTGTATATGAAGAGTTTTATTTCTATCATTAAAAGTTACAACACCTCTTGTAGTAACTTCCTCTCCTAAGTTTTTATTTCTTGCTTCCTTTACCTTAAGAACTTTTCCTGAAGGATTTTCTCCTTCACTCCATGAAATATCATGCTTTCCTAAATCATCATATAAATTTTCTGTATCTACATCCCATTGAATAGAAACATCAAATGGTGTTTTATCTATGTTATTTTCACCATCTTTTATTTCAGATTTTCTTCTAGCACTTATGAATTTACTATCATAAAACTTTTTATCTTTTTCTGTCTTAGCTCCAAAGGAGTCTATTATTTCGTATCCATTTCCAGTATTTTTTCTAAGTAATATAACATCATCACCATTGAAACCTACTGTTTGGCTTCCTACCCCTAATTTATTTTCTAAATCATTTATAACCTCAGTAAATTTTTCATCTTTTCCTTGGTTATTGTAAATTACATAAGTCTCTCCACTTTCTATAATCTTATCTTCTAAACTTTGAGAAACTGGACTCCCCTCATATTTTCCATTTGAATATACAGCCAAATCATAATTAGAAAGATTTATTCCTTCCCCTGTTCCATTAAATATTTCAATAGCCTTTGAATTAGATGGTCCATGTAAATATTCAGATATTATTAAGTCTCCCTCTTGTGCTTTAAATTCCTTAGCAAAAGTAGGATAAGATGTAAATAAACTTCCTACCATGCTTAAGGATAATGCTTTAGTTATTAAAATCTTATAATCCTTTTTCATATGAATCCCCCTTGAAACAAATTTTTAAATGCTAATTTTCCCTCCCCTCTTTTCAACATATATAGAGTAATAACTACATTTTTTAATCTTTTACCCTATTTTTTTCATAGCATTCATTATATGTTTATTCATAAAAAAAACTCATTATTCTCACTTTACATAACCTTAATGCAAATTTAACAATAAAAAAACCAATTCATAGTCTATTTAAAACTATAAATTGGTTCATATCATAATCACATTATTGATTTTTCAAGACATAAGAAAGGTTCTACTATATCTCTCATAGACATCATTTCTCCTACATGTACATATCCTAAGTTTTTATATAAATTAACTGCATTTTCATTTTTATGATAAGCACTAATTCTTATGGAATTGCACTTTTTTTCCTTTGCCATTTCTTCTACAAAATCTATCATTTTTCTTCCATATCCTTTTCCCCTGTGAGATGGTGAAACAGCTATTCTATGAAATGACAAAAATGGTCCATCAACTTGCCATGCAATATCATTATAAACATCATAAGCATAATCATTAATAGTTGCAACAGCTACTATTTCTCCAGAAGCTTCTATTCCATAAAGATGTTTATTAGAGATATCCTTAAAAATTATTTCAGTATTGGGATAACTTTCGTTCCAATTATAAAGTCCTCTTAAATTCATTTCTTTTACAACATTATCATAAATACTTTTAACCTTGTTTAATTCATGTTCTTCTATTAATCTTATTTTCATTCCTCTTTTTACCTCTTCTAATAAATTAATTTAAAATAATGTTTTATTCAAAAAATTAAATCAAAATTTTACCCCATGTTCATATCTCCTTTAAATATTAATAATAAAATAACTTTAATTAGATAAAGTTTCCTTTGTAAACTATCTGCTTTAAATATGGTTCATTACTTATCGTGGAATAATTTTATTTTATTCAAAAGAAAAAGTCAAAGAATTTTCTGTTAACATTTTTCTGTTTAAAATTTATTAATATTTATCTTTTATTTGCTTTTTTGATATACTCTATTTGAGGAGAGGAAGTGGAATTTATGTTAAAAAAAACTAATTTTCATACCCATACTAAAAGATGTAAACATGCTAAGGGAGAAGATAAGGATTATATTGATGCAGCTATAAAAAACAACTTAGATATTTTAGGATTTAGTGATCATGGTCCTTATCCAGATAATAAATTTAATCTTAGAATGAACTTTAACGAACTT